>ENA-OPRT01000271-OPRT01000271.1-human-gut-metagenome-genome-assembly--contig:-NODE-271-length-30535-cov-6.150919_pt1 | contig 30535 bp, 18 predicted proteins | sample MGYA00241895_ERZ501884 | MGnify/ENA primary metagenome ERZ501884 (study PRJEB25962, sample SAMEA2042225) | human gut metagenome | biome: human gut; feature: human-associated habitat; material: faeces...
CACAGCCGCAGCAGCGGCCGCTCCGGAGACAGAGGTAAAAGACACAACAGCAGGGGATACGTTGGCAGCCAAGGCAGATGGGGCTGTGGACTACAGCGATGTCACGATTGAGATTGTGGCAAAAGGCTTCCAGCATGATTTTTGGAAAGCGGTAAAGATGGGATCAGAGCAGGCTGCAGAGGATTTGGGGCTTAAGTCCACCAATTTTGTAGGGCCAGCCAGTGAGAGTGCAGTCGCTGAGCAGATTGAGCAGTTAAATAATGCGGTCAACAAGGCTCCAAGCGCCATCTGCCTGGCGGCTTTGGATACACAGGCGGCCCTTGATGCAATTTCCAATGCTCAGGCAGCAAATATTCCGATTGTAGGGTTTGATTCCGGTGTGCCGGATGCCCCTGCAGGCTCCATTGTGGCCAATGCCGCTACGGACAACTATGTAGCGGGCGGTCTGGCCGCGGAGAAATTGTATGAAATGATTAAGGATAAGGTCACAGCTCCGGCAGAAGAGGTCAGAATCGGCGTTGTCTCCCAAGATGCGACATCCCAGTCCATTGGAGAACGGACGGGCGGTTTCATAGACAAAATGCGTACCTTGGTTGGCGAAGATAAATGCATGGTAGTAGGCCATGATAAGTATAATAAGGCAGTTGACGGAGCAAAGGTGATTATCGATGTAGGCATTCCGGCAACCGTGGATGATGCGGCTTGTGTGACTGTGGCCAATACCCTGCTGAATAAAAATGATTTGATTGCCATTTATGCGTCCAACGAATTTACAGCCAAGAACCTGGTGACAGCCAATGAGAGTCTTCAGGTGCTGGGAGTAGATAAAGTAATCGGCGTTGGATTCGACTCAGGCGCCATCCAGCTTGATGCTATCAAGAGTGGTGTCTTAGCAGGTTCCATCACGCAGAATCCGGTACAGATTGGATATCAGGCGGTTACCCTGGCAGCCAAGGCAGCCAAAGGAGAACCGGTAGAGGATGTTGATACTGGTGCACTGTGGTATGACAGCGCCAATATGGATTCCGCGGAAGTAGCTCCGTGTCTCTATAAGTAATATTTTGTTAGCCAGTTGTTTAATCATAAATTGATTAGACGGCTGGCTGCACCATTCAGCATATAGCGGTATTAAGGAGGAAAATCTTGTTTTTCGGATCTTTCGTGCAGATGGAAAAACGGTGGCTCTCGTAAGAAGGCATTGACCGATTAGGTTGAATTGGTATATTGACATTATTTTGGAAATTGTTATAATATTAAAATAAAAATCAGATTCAGATTATGGGGTTTCCGTATGGAAGAACGGGCAGGTACAGGACAAAGCGGCAAGAAATCATATTAGATTGTTTGAAAAAACAGAAAGGAGGAGACGAAGTGAGCTATTTGGCAAAGCATAAAAAAATCTTTGCGTTCGTGACAGCGTTTCTTGTAACCGCTGTGCTGCTTCTCTCCGGCTTTTTTATTGTCACACATACAGAACATGAGTGTACAGGTGAGGACTGTCCTGTCTGCGCGGAGCTTCAGGCATGCGCTGCCACAATCCGCTTGATAACAGAAGCGGCAGGAACAGGTGCCGTCGTCATCTTTGCATATATCATTACTCAAAAACTCTTAATATCTTACCAGACCGGACTCTATATGTGCCCGGTTTCTTTGGTCAGCTTAAAAATCCGTTTAGATAATTAAGACTTCCTTCCGGCAAGGCTGTTTTCTATCCATAATATTTTTAATTCCCTGGGTCAGCGTACTTTTTTCGTCAGGCTGCACGGTCAGGGGGACATTATGGCTGGAAATCTGCCTTGTTTTTTGTGTACGCATTTATTATGTATCACTGTGAAAAAACATATCAGGAAGGATGATCATTATGAAAAAAAATTTAAAATTTACATTCTGCGCACTGACCGTGACGGCTCTTGTTTCCGCTGTTGTGCTTTCAGGGTGCTCCGGAAATACCGCCGCCCCAGGGGCCTCTGATACAGAGCCTGTCTCAACCACCGCCGCGGTAAGCAGGGATGAAGAAAGCACAGGCGCAGCTTCATCAGAGTCAGAAGAATTCAGTGCTGAGATTGAAGCAGAGGATACGGACGGGCAGAAACTGAAGGTAATGGCCAGTTTTTATCCCATGTATGATTTTGCCGTCAAAATCGGCGGTGATAAAGCGGAGGTGACAGACATGGTCCCGGCCGGCACAGAACCCCATGACTGGGAACCGGCTGCAACCGATATCAAGAACCTGGAGGAAGCAGATCTCTTTGTCTATAGCGGCGCCGGTATGGAGCACTGGGCCGATGACGTGCTTGCCAGTCTGGAAACAAAGCGTCTGGTATCGGCGGAAGCTTCCGCCGGGCTTACCCTCAGGCCAGGACACAGCCATGATGAGGAAGAACATGAGGGAGCGGAGGAACACGCAGAGGAAGAGGAACATGACCGCGGCCAATTCGATCCCCATGTATGGCTGAGTCCGGTGAACGCGAAGAAAGAAATGGAAAACATTAAGAATGCTTATGTCAAGGCAGACCCGGACAACAAGGATTACTATGAAGATAATTATAAGACCTATGCGGTCCGGTTTGACGAACTGGATCAGGAATACAAAGATACCCTGTCTGCCCTGCCTGGTAAGAGCATTGTAGTGTCCCATGAAGCGTTCGGTTATCTCTGCGATACCTACGGGCTGACCCAGATGGGCATCGCGGGACTTTCCCCTGATACGGAACCGGACCCGGCCAGAATGGCAGAAATCATTGACTTTGTAAAAACGAACCATGTCAAAGTTATCTTCTTTGAAGAATTGGTAAGCCCGAAGGTGGCAGAGACAATCGCGGCGGAAACAGGAGCCCGGACACGGGTTTTAAATCCCTTGGAGGGTTTAAGTGACGAGGAATTAAAAAACGGCGCGGATTACTTCACCGTAATGGAAGATAACTTAAAGCAGCTTAAGGCGGCGCTTGAATAAAAACAGGAACAGGAGTACTGAGGATGGATGCCATTGCAGTGAAAGGACTGGATTTTTCCTATGGAAATACCAGGATATTAAGGAACATCAATTTTACCATCCCCGAGGGCCGGTTTGCGGTCCTGCTGGGGCCAAACGGGGCAGGAAAAAGCACCCTGTTAAAGCTCATGCTGGGGGAACTTCCGTTAAATGGACAAAGGGGCAGGATTGAACTTCTGGGACAGGAGATCCGGCAGTTCAAGGACTGGCAGAAGGTCAGCTATGTTTCCCAAAACGGCATGGCATCCTGCCAGAATTTTCCCGCTTCCGTGGAGGAGCTTGTCCAGGCGGATTTATACGCCCAGATCGGAAGATTCCGGTTTGCGGGAAGAAAGGAGAAGGAGCAGGTCCGCAGCGCGCTGAACCAGGTCGGAATGGGGGATTTTGCAAAACGGATGATTGGCCGGCTGTCCGGAGGGCAGCAGCAGCGGGTCCTGCTGGCAAGAGCGCTTGTGAACGCCCCGCGGCTTTTGCTGCTGGATGAACCCACTTTCGGTATGGACGAAGACAGCACCACCTTATTTTACCGGCTGCTGTATCAGATTAACCGGGAGCAGGGGGTGACCATTTGGATTGTCACTCATGACCGGAAGCGGCTCATGGCTTATGCGGACGATATCTGGCTTTTAGAAGATGAAAGCCTGAAACCGGTTCAGCCGGGCAGGAAGGAGAACAATTATGGAAATCTTTGAATATGCGTTTATGCGGCGGGCCTTTATTGTAGGTATTCTTCTGGCGGCCGTTATCCCGTGTATCGGGCTCGTGATTGTATGTAAGCGCCTGTCCATGATTGGGGATGCCCTGTCCCACACCTCGCTGGCCGGGGTGGCGGCCGGGCTGATCCTGGGGCTGAATCCTGTCTTGACCGCTGCGGCTGCCTGCGTGGTTGCCGCCATTGGGATTGAGGCGATACGCAGGAAGATTCCCAGGTTTTCGGAAATGTCCATCGCTGTCATTATGTCCGCCGGGATTGGCATGGCGGGCGTTCTGTCGGGATTTGTTAAAAATGCAGCCAATTTCAACAGCTTCCTGTTTGGGAGTATTGTGGCAATCAGTAACGGGGAGTTGTATCTGGTAATCGCCGTCAGCATGGCGGTTCTGCTTATGTTTCTGCTTATGTACAAAGAACTGTTTTATGTGTCTCTGGATGAACAGAGCGCCAGGCTGGCCGGGGTGCCTGTAAAGACGGTGAACTTCCTGTTTACTGTTTTAATCGCGGTGACAGTTTCTGTCGCCGCCAGGACGGTGGGGGCTCTCATCGTCTCATCCATGATGGTGGTTCCCGTGGCCTGCGCCATGCAGTTTGGAACGAGTTACCGCCAGACGCTTACCTTTGCAGTGGCGTTTAATGTTCTGTTTATGATTACGGGCCTGTTTGCGGCATATTATTTGGGATTGAAGCCGGGCGGTACGATTGTTCTGGTGGGAGTGATATTTCTGATACTGGTGTTTGCAGGAAAGAGAATTCTGAGGCGGAAATAATCACATGAAATGGCCAAAGAGAAAAGGACAATACGGAATCAGGAGGTATTGCGGACGGGATTTATATATTGGAAAAAAGATAAGAGTAGCATCCGGATTCCACCTACTGAGGGGTCAAGGCAATCCTGGCTCTGAGCGGATATAACGGTATCCTGGGATGCCGTACCGGGCCTATGTAAAAAAGCTGACACAGGCGCTGAAAGAGGACGGCTATGAGTTCGCTTCCCATTCCTGGGGGCATCGGGATAGAGGCAGCCGGCAGAAAGGAGTGTATATGACGGACGTTTATGTGATATCCGGCTTTTTGGGAGCGGGAAAGACGACACTGATTAAAACAATGGTGCGTTCCGCGCTCAGGAACAAGAAAATTGTTGTGATTGAAAACGACTTTGGGGAGGCCGGGATTGACGCCGGACTGCTTAAGGAATGCAGCCTGGCTGTTACCAGCTTAAGCGACGGGTGTATCTGCTGCAGTCTGACCGGAGACTTTGAGAAAGCGATGGAACGCATACTAAAGGACTACGCACCGGATGCTGTATTGGTGGAGCCATCCGGCGTGGGCAGATTATCCGATATTATTAAAATCTGTTTAAAACAGGAGGACAGGGGCCTCATCCATCTGAAAAAGACAATAACCGTGGTGGATATACGGTCATTTGATAAATATAGGAAAAATTACGGGGAATTTTTTGAGGACCAGATTGCCTATGCCGATTTGATCCTGTTAAGCCGCCAGGAGGAAGATGTACATGAAATCCAACCGGTGAAGGCAAAACTTCGGAAACTGAATCCGGAGGCCAGGATCGAGGCAGACTTTTGGGAATCCATTCCCGCATCCGTATTCCGGTATGGCCCGCGAAACAGCGGCATTTTCAGACTGGAGATGGAAACAGCGGTATCCATGAAACCCGTGCGGATCCGCAGCCCCAGGGAACCGTCCGGGAAGGCTGGTTTTATCCGCCGTCATTTTGCCAGGGAGGTTTTTTCTTCTGTCACAATTGAGTGGAAAGAGCCTATTACGGAGGAACCGCTGAGAAAAAGGGTTCTGCGTGTTGTGAAACATGCAGTGGGGGAAATTCTCAGGGGAAAGGGGATTGTGACAGACGGACGCCGGGGACTGGTCTTTCACTATCTGCCGGGCAGTTTAAGCATTGAACCTGTAAATATAGTTGGAAACCAGGTCTGTTTCATAGGCACCGGCCTGGATGAACAGCAGATACGCACATTATTCAGAGAGGAAACAACATGACAACGCCGGTATGGGTCATAACTGGACTGCTGGATTCGGGAAAGACCACACTCATCAACCAGTTGATTGAACAGGAGCTGGATGAGCAGGATATCCTGGTCATCCAGTTTGAATCAGGAGAGACACCTCTGACAGAACAGGAACGCGTGAAAGAACTGGTATTCTCAAAAAACCAGCTGGAACAGATTCCCTTCGGCATTGCGGATACAATCACTCGCTATATTGACAGGCACAGCCCTGATTTAATCCTGGTTGAATGGAACGGAATGGAGCATTTCCATAGACTGGAGGAAATGCTTCTCCAGTTCACCGCAAAAGCGGTACTGAGTATTGAAAAGGTGGTCTATGCAGCGGACGGCGCCAGCTTTAAGGCCAGGATTCCAGACGCGGGAGCGGCCGCGTATTCGCAGATTGCGGGGAGCGACTGCGCTTATGTCAGGCTGAGAGGACATCGGCGGAATCGGAATGACATGGATGTACTTTATAACTGCAATCCGGATATTCGGGTCTATACCAGCCGGGATCGTTTTGCGCGCGCCTTATTCCGTTTCGGCATGAAGCCCCGGCATTGTTTCCTGATGATTCTGACCGCGGTCATGTTGTATATGATGGTTTTTCCGCTGCTGAATGAAGTGGGGGTTCCGCCCGGCCGGTATGTCAGCATATTCCTTGGGGTTTTTCTGCAGGCGGCACCTTTTTTGGCGATTGGCGTCCTGCTTTCATCTCTGATCCAGGTTTACTTAAGGACGGACTGGATTCAGAGAAAGTTCCCCGGAAAAATCCTGGCGGGACAGCTCTTTGCGGTGATTGCCGGTTTTTGCCTGCCGGTATGCGACTGTGCGTCTATCCCTGTATTTAAAAGCCTGGTCAAAAAGGGGGTGCCCATGCCGGCTGCCGTGACCTTTATGCTGGTATCTCCGGTCATTAACCCGGTAGTCATCCTCTCTACCTGGTATGCGTTTAACGGCAATTACAAAATTGTCGCGGCCAGATGCGGATTAGGAATACTGTGTGCCGTACTCTGCGGATTAACCTATCTTTTTAAACCGCCTGCGGATTATCTGATAGAACAGGCCATGCCTTTCCAGGCGGTGTGTGTGGATTACAGCCTTCCGGCAGAAACCGGTACCCGGCTGTCACGTTTTTCGCTGATGATGAGGCACGCCCAGAATGAATTTTTCTCAGTGGGGAAATTCCTGCTCACAGGAATCTTTGCATCCACACTTTTCCAGGATATGATTCCCCAGGCAGTGGCTGCGGGCGGCGCTGGGGCGCCCTGGAAAGCGCTTCTGGTGATGATGGGGCTGGCCTTTGTGCTGTCCCTCTGTTCCTCCTCCGACGCGGTGGTGGCCAGAAGCATGGCCGGGAGTCTTCCGGCGGGGGCTGCCCTTGGATTCATGGTGTTCGGCCCCATGATGGACATCAAAAATGCCGCCATGCTGCTTTCCGGCTTTAAATCCGGTTTTGTTATACGCCTTTTTGCAACCACATTTCTTGTCTGTTTTATTGTGACAGGGGTGTTTATAATAGGGGGAAGCGGAGGAATCGGGATATGACGCTGCGGGGAAAAGGAATCAACCTTCAGGTACTGACAGAATGTATCTGTTATCTGCTGTTTGGATACCTGTTGTTTCAGCTTACTTTTTCAGGCGGGTATTTAAACTATGTGACTCCAAGGATGAAGCCGTATCTTTACGGCATGTCTGCTTTAATGCTTTTATGGGCGGTGTTTACCGGAAGATACTTACTGACACCCCGGTATCGGGTAAAGCTGGCCCGTTCCTTTGTTTTTATTATTCCGATTCTGTTGCTTGCCTTCCGCCCGGCCGATCCTGGGGGAAGCAGTATGGTCAGAAGCTATGAGAACTCCGGTTTATCCATGGGTTTTGGAAATGGCGGCGGCCGGATGGCGGGAAATCCGGGGCGGAAGACAGCGGGGAGTACTGTGAGGCAGACATTGCCGGCGGCCGGAGGAGAATCCCGGGGGCCGCTCTCCGATGGAGAAGCAGGTTCAGGGCTGCCGGACGGGGAAAATACAGAAAAGGATGGATACAGCGGAACCGATGCTTATCCGGAAGATGATACTGGACAGTCCTATGGAGAAGAAAATCCATGGTATGACTTAAGAGGTCTGGACGAGGCAGAAAAAACCATTACGATTGCAGATGAAGATTACTACACATGGATGTATGAATTGAGTAATTTTTATGAAAAGTATGAAGGTTATACCGTTGTAATGAAAGGCTTTGTATTCCGTACTCCGGACATCCAAAAAAAATGCGATTTTGCCCTGGTCCGGCTGTCCATGTGGTGCTGTGCCGCGGATTTAACCCCAATTGGTTTTCTGGTGGACAGTGACAGTGAAGTGACATTCAAGGATGACGACTGGGTGACGGTAACGGGTACATTTGGAATCAGCGAGAACGGAGAGTCTCTGATTTTAAAGGCTCAGAGCATTGAAGCAGCCGGGAAGCCTGAAGAAGAATACGTTTATCCGTACTTTTAATCGGAAAAATGATGAAGGAGAATTGAAAGGGAAAAAATAAAGATTGAAAAATGAAAGCGGCCGCACTGTTTATTTAACAGACAGAATTCGGTTACTTGTAAAAAATGAAAATAGGCTTCTTGTGTGATAGAATTATATATCAATTGCAAGAGGTCTATTTTTATAATGAGAAAATCTAATACAAATTGTTATTGACATGAAACATCCTTTAATTCAGATCATCATGAAGTATTAAAAAAATGCACAGTATGAGACACAAGCATCATAAAAATCATCCGTATATTGATTGTTAATGTATTCCAAAAATCAGGGGAACTCTGTAAAAGGGAGATTTCTTCCTGATTTTTTCGTGTATAGAGCCAGGTATAACTCAATTAATTATATTGGTGATTTTGTGGCAACTTTTAAATTTGTTATATGGGTGCTTAAAAGGAACAGTCATTTTTTGTTTAGCGATAAGGATAATCGTCTATAATCAGGGCAATATAAATATTTATAAAAACCATATAATGTAAGGAGCAGAATGTGATGAAAAGAAATGGAAGGCTAATAGAAAGAATCGTTACGCAGGAATCTGTTAATAGATATTGTGAATGGCTTTATGGGTGTGAAAAAAGTAGTGGAACCATTAAACAATACAAGTATTACTTAATACTATTTATGCAATACATGAATGGGAAGAGTGTGGAGAAAAGTGATGTAATTATGTGGAAGGGAATCCTGAGAGAGAGAATGGCTCCGGTAACGGTCAACAGTGCACTGGCAGCAGTCAATGGATTTTTGACGCATAATGCATGGCAGGATTGCCGGACAAAATTTTTGAAGGTAAGCCGCAGGGTATTTTGTCCGGAAAACAGGGAAATAGATAGAGATGAATATAAGCGTTTGGTGAAATGTGCTTACAAAAGGGGCGATGAAAGAATGGCTATGCTCCTTCAGACTATATGCGCTACGGGAATACGAGTTTCTGAAGTTCCCTATATTACTATAGAGGCGGTAAAACAGGGAAAGGCAGAGGTTGAATGCAAAGGGAGAATAAGGACCGTTTTTTTGACTCGCCGTTTGTGTTATATGTTGTTGGACTACGCAAAGAAAAGTCATATTGACAGTGGGATGATCTTTGTGACAAGAAGCGGGAAGGCACTTGACAGAAGCAATATATGGCGAAACATGAAAAAACTGTGTGAAGGAGCCGATGTATTATGGGATAAGGTATTTCCGCATAATTTTCGTCATTTGTTTGCCAGGCTCTATTATGAACAGGAAAAAAACCTGGTTAGGCTTGCGGATATATTAGGGCACAGCAATATTAATACAACAAGGATTTATACAATGGAGAGCGGACGCAACCATATGAGACAATTAGAAAAACTTGAAGTATTGTTTGACTTTTACAACAAATTTTCTCTTTTGTTGTAAAAAACATTCATACAACCACAATTATTTTACTACATATTTTGAAAGAAGTCTACAGAAATTCTTAATAAATATTGTAATATCATGTTTTTCGACATAATAAAATGGCCAACTGATTCTTTCTGGGGTTGGCCTATTTGTATTGTCTGCATCTATGAATTTTAGATTCTAAAAAACTTTGTCTACTAGGTTTTCGCCTTCCTTCCACTGAATTTTGAAGTAACTTTACAACAAAAGAGAAAATTTGTTGTACAGAGGACAATGTGATAAGGGATGAGTTATGAAAAGGAGAGAAGACTTAGACTGGTTTCCATGTACAAGCAATGGAAAACGGGTGCATGACATTAGAAAGAAAGTGATGAAGCAAAACAGAGGGGAGAGGCTGCATCATCTCTCCTTTTATATCGTTGGAATCGCGATGGTGGTATTTATTATCAGTGGCTTGGGAAGAAAATGTGAAGCGGCCCAGAATGAAGAAATTGTGGAGACGATTCGCCTGGAAGACGATGTGCTTCATATGAAATCAATAGGACAAGAAACTGGATTACTTGCAGTAATAGATGAAAATGAAGTCCAGGAAGCATACATAGGGGAATTGGCTGTGGCTGTCAGTACTGTGTCGGAAAGACAGACACTGCAGGCTTTTAAAGTAGAATCCGGAGAGGAACATTTGGGAGAACCCTTAGGGACTTTTGAAGTGACTGGTTATTGCGGTTGTGAAAAATGCTGCGGATTGAAAGGGGGATTGACTAAGACAGAGAAAACCCCGAAGGCTGGGTATACAATTGCGGCAGATCCGGAGGTACTGCCTATGGGGAGCAAGGTGGAAATCGATGGTATTGTCTATATGGTGGAAGATACTGGGGGATTAGTAAAGGGAAATGTGATTGATATTTATTTCGACACTCATGAGGAAGCGGTGATGTTTGGCAGACAAAAGAAAAAAGTTTATTTAGTTTCGTAATCATCATGCAATAAGTTAATCGCTGTCAATGTGTTGGAAGAAGTTTGGCAGATTTAAAAGTTTTCTATCGAAATGGAGAATTTCGGTGGTTTATCATAGATATCAATGAGGAAAGGAATATTTGGAATGAGAAGAAAAAAAACGGCAGTTGCAGCGTTTGCGTTGTCTATGGGATTTTCAGCGATTTTATTTTTGGGAACAGCACAGGCGGCAGAAGGCTGGAACATGACGGAGGGTGAATGGAGTTATTATGACCAGAATAACCGGCCGGTAACCCTGACATGGAAAAAGTCAAAGGATTACTGGTATTATCTGTCGGAGGACGGAACTATATTGAAGCATTGTGTGTTCAGGGATAAGGATTCTGTTTACTATGTGGATGAAGAAGGGAGAATGGTACAGGATACATGGATATATGCGGATGCAGGAAAAACTGCCAAAAATGGTTTTGAAGAAGGATGGTACTATTTCGGCGCAGATGGGAAAGGTTACCGGCGTAAGAACAGCAGCTTTAAAAGAAATATAGGGGGCAGTACCTACATATTTGACGAAAATGGGAAGATGCTGTCGGGATGGTTTGACGAGGATGGTAACCCCATTGAGGATTCAGACACCCCATTTGTTGAAGGGGTTTATTATGCAAGGGAGGATGGAAGGCTCCTGACCGGGGAGTGGCTGGATTACGGAGATATTGATGAAGGAATCGGGGGGTCCGGCCTGGACAGTGAGGTTGCAGGGAGAAACTACATGGATTATGACAGGATGTGGATTTTTTTTGACAGCCATTCAAAGAAGGTTAAAAGCAATGGAGACCGTCTTAGACAAAAGACCATCAATGGAGCCAAGTATGGTTTTGATGAAAATGGTATCATGATTCCCTGGTGGAGTAAGGTGGCCAGTATCAGCAACGCAGATAAGAGTAATCCCAGCAGCGATGTTTCAGCCCGGTATTATTCCGGATATGACGGTGGTGTGCTTCTGAAAGATAGTTGGTTTTGGATGTATCCGTCGGAAAATCTGGATACGGAAGATTATTATGACCAGGAATGCAGCTGGTGGCATACAGATGAAAGGGGCGAGGTATATCGGAACCGTATTCGCAAAATCAATGGACGTTCCTATGCTTTTGACGGGATTGGCAGGATGCAGACGGGGTTTGTCCTCTTCGATGGAAAGTCTGAGTTTGTAGCCCGGTATGAAGCGGATGACTGGGGGTCAGAGGATTTTATTGAAGGAAATATATATGGTATTGAGAAATCAGATCTGTATCTGTTCTCTCCGGATGAACTTAATGATGGTTCCATGCAGATTGGAAAGGATATCGCGGTGGAACTGGAGGATGGGGTGTTTCATTTTGGGTTTGCCTCCAATGGAAAGGCGTTCGGTAACCGGAATCGACTTCAAAAAAAGGATGGCATGTATTATATCAATGGTCTCCGCTTGGAAGCAGATGAGGAATATGGATATGGGGTTGTAAAGGTGAACGATGGAGAGGAAACCTATTATCAGGTTGTAGACGTCCGAGGAAAGGTGATTGAAGGAACGAAGAAGATTGTAAAGGATAGGGATGGCGGTTACCTGCTCATCATCCGAAACCGTTTTGCGGCTTGGTGTGGAGATGAGGATAAGCCAAGGTGGAGAAAAGGAGAGGCGGGGACAGGTTTCTATCATTATGACAGGGAAAACAAGGAGGATCACTTTGCCGGAGGGCTCATCGCAGCTGCAGGCATGGAGGCTGACATTGATGGATTGCCGGAGGAAGAACGGCTGAATTTTTAAAAGGAGATGAAAAATGTACAAAGGAGATGAAACAAATGAACAGCGGCATATATAGATTCTATAAACGTCTGACTGCCATGTTGCTGGCCATATGCATGATAGCGGGGCTTGTTATGGGACAGCCCAGCATTCTGTCCTATGCATCCACGGAGCTGTTGGATGAAAACCTGGGAGAGGGGGACAGCGAAGCGACGGCATATACGTGGAAGAATGGTTCTGTGACCGGCCAGGGAGGAGGTGGAAGTTCCTGGCGTTTTGACCTTAGGGGCCTGCAGGCAGGGCAGCATAATTATGCTCAGGCCGGTATTAAAACAACCTACAGTAACGGAGGGTATGCAACCTGGTTTCAAGTGGGAACCAATGCTAAACAGCTGATAGGAGGCAGTACAAACGGCGGGGTACAATCACTGGACGCCTATGGCATAGAGGTGAAGATTGCTGTATCTCCGAGTCCGGATAATAAATATGTATTTGTTGATTACTATGTCTATGATAAAAATGGTCAGGGCGGCTCAACTGGCAGGACCATAAAAATGGGAACAGGAACCGATGTCATGATTGGAGGCACTCAGGAGGATGACTACGCAACGGTATATAAAAATGACCGGGGTTTTCATATGGTCAACCAGCATGTCAAAACCACCTTTGACTGTATCACAAATGACAGCAGCCTTGGGGTGACGCCTCCTGATACCAGGTGGATTGGTCATTACAATTCCTGGGGAAGCAATGTATTTAATGAGAGCTCCAATGATGTGGTAAGCAGCACTGATTCGGGAATGGCCTATTCATGGGAGTTCCAGCTTCATCCGTATGAGACGGTTCACAGGAGGGTTGCATTTGCTATTAGAGACACCTCCTATTATGTATCAGACCAGTACGGCCAGGACTCTTCCGGCGCAGAAGGGACCTACAGCAGTCCTTTTAAAACCATTGAATATGCGCTTAATAAAATTGGAAATAACAAGGGGTATATTTATGTAATGGATTATCCGGATATTTCGTCCGCCATTGATGTGTCGGGAAACAGCCAAAAGGATATTACCATTGCCAGTACGGATTATGACCATGAGGGTCATCCTATGAATGAGGATGGTGATTATATTAAAACCCTGACGCGCGCATCCGGGTATACGGGTCCGCTGTTTAACGTATCAGGCCCCACTTTAAAGTTTACTGACATTGTCCTGGACGGAAATCATGCGGAAAGTCAGGACCCCCTGATATCCGCTTCATCCGGAAAGCTGGAGATTAACAGCGGCGCTGTAATCACTAACTGCAGCGGCAGTGAGTCCGGCCAGGGAAGCGCGGTAAATGTAACGGGAAGCGCGGGACTGTCCATGAATTTTGGAACGGTTTCCGGTAATGTGTCTGCTGGAAAGGGCGCTGTTTATTACAACGGGTCAGGTGCATTTGAAATCAGAAACCGGAATCAGATATCGGACAACACAACTCCGTCCGGGAAGAAGGCAAACGTATACCTGGCTCAGGATAAATATATAACAGTTATGAGCGATTTGGACACGTCCCAGGTAGGCGTTACAGCAGAGCAGCTTCCTCTGGCATCACCGGGAGGGATATCATCCCAGCCCGGTCAGGAAGTAAAGATAGCCGTGCCGTCAATCAGTTATCCGGGGGCTGCAGGCTCCTGCCCCTTTGCGGATAATTTTAAAGCGGACCAGGAGGCGGGAAATTCCGGCGTGTATGTAAGCGCGGGAACGGAAGGTCTTGGCAATGGGCGGAATGCAGTATTAAAGCGGAATGGATATACGGTGTCCTTTGTATACCGGGATTCTGCCACAGGCGGAACTGTAAATGGAGCGCCGGCAAGCACCCCCCTGTCATATGCGGGAGGAGATGCGGTTGAGGTGAACGCGCCCGCCGCCATTACTGGATACAGCCTTACAGGCGTAACCATTGACCAGGGGACAGGCGGCACTCTGAGCGCCCAGGCAGATGCCGGCGCTGTGGATTTTGGCAAGGTAACGGGAACCATGCCGGGCCAGGATGTTGTTATCACGTATGAATATACCAGAAACAGCGGTTCCATTGTATTTGAAGCCAATGGAGGGACACCGGAGCCTCAGACTCTGACGGGGTCTGTTGGAGGAAGCGTCAATGCGCTGCTGCCTAATATCAGCCGCTACGGCTACCAGTTTGTGGGGTGGAGTACGGTCAATGACAGGGTGAATCCAAATCTCATAAGCGGATTGCCGTCAGAGTTCCCGGAGGATCCGGTTACTTATTACGCAATTTTCTCACCGGACAGTAATGTGAAGTTTGATTATACGGTTGACTATGTCAATGCGGACGGTTCCATCGTCTTCCAGTCGACCACGGCCGAGGATGCCTACAGCGTGGAGGCGGAGGTTCATTCGGGGAAGAAGAACATCCACGGCTATACCTGGAGTTTGGCAGATTCCTCCACGAACCCGGCCATCTACAATTACGGTGATGGGCACGGGCCCGTTCCGTTCGGAAACTTTAATGGAAGTACCGGTGACTTCTCGGGGAAGATGCCGGGCCAGGATGCGGCCGTGAAATATGGTTATCAGGTAGACCGCAGCAATCCAGCTGCGAAATCCGCATTTACAGTTAAATACGTGACAGAAAATGGTACGGTTGTCCATGCGCCTGATGTGCAGGAGGTTTTTCCGGAGGTTATAATTGCGGCGGCTCCGGCGGATGTTTATGGCTTCCGGTACCTGTCAGGCAGCATCACGGCGGGACATGCTGCGGATGATACGGACGGGCATCTGGTAAGCGCTGTCCGGGGCAGTTTTGACAGCGATGGAAGGTTTACGGGAACCATGCCGAACCAGCCGGTTGAGATAACGTACCTGTATGAAGCCACGGAAGAGGGGTATGAGTATAGGATTCATTATCTGGATAATGGCACGCAGGATGAAAGGCTGAGAAACATAACGGGACCGGACACCCAAAATGTAACAGCGGATACGCCTGTGACCGCTGAATTTAAAAATCTGTATGGCTATGTGTTCCAGGTTGAACGCTCGGAGCCTGCATCCGCGGGAACCTTTGACAGCGGCCATAATTTTAACGGAATTATGCCGAACGACCGTCTGGCTGTCACCTATCGTTATGACAGAGACCCGTCAAAATGGGCGGATTTGATTTACCGGGCAGGAGAACATGGGAGCCTGAGCCGGGGAAGCAATACATCGCCTGATGTAACGGCCATGGCTGGAGGAACTTACAAAGCTTCCGTGCTGCTCAATGACGGAACAGATGAGGGTGCTGCAGGTAGCTATACATGGAATGACATACTGGAAAAGAGACTGGCTCCTGAAGCGGCTGCAGACACCTATTACCGCTTTGAAGGCTGGTTTATCGACCAGAATGGAAACGGAATCAAGGATAGTGGTGAGGAGCTGCTTTCAGCCGGCAGCAGGTTTACAGGTTCGGCTGCCGTGACTGCATACTTTGGGGAAGATCCTGACCAATGGGTTGATATTCATTTTACAGCAGGAGAGCATGGAACCATAGATGAGGGGGAAAACGTAAATCTCCATATCCAATACGACCGTACCTGGGCCGACATCACAGGAAATCTGCCTGCCTATACACCGGAGGTCAATTATCTGGTTGATGGTTGGTATGATGGCGGAGTACCTGTGGAAGATGACAGCAGACTTGTGGATGGGACTACCTATACCATACGGTTCTATCCGGACCCGGCAGTCTTTGGCACAGATGTGGCGGCGCGGGATGCATCAGCAGGTATTGATACTCAGGGAAAAGGCAGGATTACAGTCTATGGGACAACCCAGGGATATCAGTATATAATCACGGACATGGAAGGCAATATAATAGATGTGGTACGCGGGAATATATCAGGACGGGTATATTTTGAAGACCTGTATCCTGGTACGCGGTATTTAATATATGAAGCAACAGGTACGACACAGGCACAGCCCGGGCGGCCCATAGACAGTGTGACCGGAATTATAAGCAGTGCCACTGAGGTTCTGGTCCCGGTAGTGGAGACCAATTACCAGGTTCTTTACGATGAGGAACATGAGGGGAAGACTGTTTTCGTGATTAAGCCGGCGGATGCGGATTCCGACTATGCCATTTTAGATAAGGACGGAAATGCGGTCACAACTCCTGAGACGGGAGATGGGGGCTGGCAGTCAGCCGGCGGCAGCCAACCGGCAAGCCTGACCTTCTCCGGACTGGATTACAATGAGGAATATGTGGTGGTGGCAAGGCCTCATGGGGCATCCGGCATCACTGCGGAAAGCAAATTGGAAGACGGGACTCACATCAGCACAGATCCGGGCGGCGAACTGGATATCCCCAACTATGTAGCAGAGGCGATTAATGGCCAGGTACACTCCGTTGATGGAGTAGAATTAGATATCCCCAGATATGATGAGGTCCATAAAGGCGATGAAGTGGTGCTTCACGCGGAAGAAACCGATGGAAATGGACAGAACTTCCTGTACTGGAAGGTAACAATCGGGTCAGTTCCTGGAATGACAGAAACCATACGCCGTCAGGATGTGACATTTGCCATGCCGGATTCCAATGTGGTTATGACAGCTTATTATGAGCGTGCGGCAGCGACACCCAGCAATGCCACAGTGACGGATGAGGTACGGGGAGGAAATAAACATGAGATGGCTCTGGACCCCAATGAAATTGAAAATCTGGAGGAGGAGCTTACCACAGACGCGGACCGGACCCTTATGGATGTGAACCATGCAGATGTGACCTATAAAGTAGTATATAAAAAGAATGTGGTAAAGGCGACTGAATCCAATGCAATTAAGAGTTCGCCGTATTATGACAGTGACCATGAAGAGGCGTACCATGGAGCCTGGGGATTGAATGTAGATATTGAACGGTATGTGAACGGGCGGAAAGTAGGTGTAGCTTCGCCATCGGAAGCAACGTTTAACACATATGTCCAGCTGGATAAAGAAGATGTAGACATGATGGACTATCAGCTGTTTGCTATTTCCGAGGATCCGGATGATGGGGAGCTGATAATTGAACCGGTTGATATGTCCGATAATCCGGAAGAGACCGGCGGTTTGTTTACATTTACGGCTCAGGCCGGAATGAGATATGTGCTTATCTATTCCAGGGCATACAGGATTTATTTTATCAATAATAAAGAAGAACCAAAATACCGTTATCATTTTAAAGTGCGCCGGGGTGAGGCACCAGGCAGTGGAGCGTATTCCTTTGAATACAGCCAAGTGGAGATACCAATCGATTCATTCATTAATAATGAGGGGATTGAATTTAATTATATTGGCTGGAGTTACCGGGAAGACCGGCTGAAGGAATTTGACCCGGACAAGGAAATCAAGAGGAAGACGTATGTATATGCGTTTTACGATGACAACAGCGGTGAAGTAAGTGATGCCAGGAAACAGCTGGAGGATGCAATCAAAGCTGCAATCGAAAAATCAGACGATTACTTCCTGACGCTGAAGGAGACGGAAAAGATAAAGGAAGCCATAGAGGAAGCCTTGGATGTATTCGACAGAACGGGCCCCCGGGCAACTCTGGATGAACTTCTGGATGCCCTGGACCGTTTGGAGGAAGCCTGCGAACCTTTCGATAAGATTCTGGAAGACAGATATGATCATTATGACAAAATCCAGAATGGAGGAAACAGCGGAGGCACATCCGGCGGAGACGGCTGGGGCAGCGGAGGCCATGGCGGTTCAGGAAGCGGTTCGGGAGGAAGCAAAGGCGGGCCTGTCACAACTCCGGCGCCTTATGTTGCGGAAACCAGTAAAAGTTATGTAGTTGGAACCAATGGGAACTGGGAATTGGTTGATGCGTCCAACGATAAATGGGCCTTTGTGCTCAACGGAGGTATACGCCTGACCAGCATATGGGCAAAGCTTGATTATGCCAATGGTGATGTGAATCAGAATGGCTGGTATCATTTTAACGCGAATGGTCTTATGGATTACGGCTGGTTCAGGGACGAGCATATGAACTGGTATTACTGTAATGCGAAAAAAGACGGCTGGCTGGGAAAGATGAAGACAGGATGGCATTATGATGAGGTAGATAAGCATTGGTATTACCTGGATTTGATTACAGGCCAGATGGTAATGGGATGGAAGGAAATTGGAGGAAAGTGGTATTTCTTTACACCTCAGAATAAGGTAGAGACATACTCATATGACCACGGCACTGGAAAATGGGTGTTTAAGCAGAATCAGGAAAGACCGCTTGGTTCCATGTACAGCAATGAGAAGACACCGGACGGCTATCAGGTAGGCGCTGACGGAGCTTTAAAATAGCGGCAGGAGGTTTTATGAATAGGACAAATAAGATTAAGGCATATATGGCCCGTGTCTTGGCCGCGGCCATGGTGATAACCATGGCCGCGCCTCCGGCGCAGGCGTATGCGCTGAGTTACGGGGATCCGGCAGTCATTCGGTTTGATCCCAAGGAGGGGCCGGATTTATCACATTCAAACTATATAAATGTTCCCAGAGATGGAAATCGGATTACGTATGCTGCCGGACAGGCTGGCCATCCACTGGCTGAAGCAAGTGATTTCAATGGAATTGCCGTGGAAAATCTGGGTTCCGGCGACAGGCCGGTACTGCCTATATTTGACACGGGTTTGAGCTGGCCGGGATATACCTTTGACGGCTGGTATAATGCAGATGGCAATAAGATTCTATATCTGCCCTTTGCGTTTCCTTACAATTCAACCACGGTGTATGAGGCACGCTGGAATGGTGATACGTCCAGTCAGTTTGATTTTACAGTCATGCATTACCGAGACCTGAATGAGGACAGAAATGGTAACATGAATGGAGAAGACCCGAATGCATGGCCCGAAGCCGGTGACAGCCAGATATATAAGTTTTTTGATGATGGAAGCTGGACAACCCGGGTGACGGCCAATACAGCGGTATCCGCCACCTACAAACGGGATATACCGGGATATAAGGTATCCTCTGTACTTATTAAGAACAACAAAACGCGCCGTTTTGATGACGCTTCAGGCCATGGGACGCTGGGGGAGGCCGCGACCATTAATGAGTCTACGCGGTCTGTCCGCGGAAATATGCCCAATGATGACCTGACTGTGGCATACAGATATGAGCCTGACAGTTCAAAGAAATTTGCCCTGCGTGTAGAATATGCAGATGGGAGTGGCCGTGCTATCCGTACTCCGGAAAGCTATCTCTATTCCGCGGAGTCGCAGGTTTCTGCTGCACCGGCACAGATTACGGCTTATACCCTTACCGGCGCTCAGATAAAAACAGGCAGCGGGGATATAGATGATTTGTCGGGAAGAGGGATATATTCGGCGCAGACAGCAGGGTGCACATTTGATGCCCAAAAGAACTTTACCGGAAAGATGCCTAATCAGCCGGTAACCGTGGTATATACTTACGAGATTGACCCTTCTTATGTAACCCGTGTAACCATTAACCGGATAGACAACCACAACAATGTGCTGGCTGAGCCGGAAACAAGGGAGGTGTCTCCTAATGAAACAGTGACGGTAAATGTAGAGCGAAGATCCGGGTATACGTATCCGCCTAACATTGGATGGAATGGAACTTTTACCGATATCAGTATGGACCACACAGCAGCCACGCTGAGTTTTAAAACAGACTTTACAGGCGGCACTGTTACGATTACCTATAATGAAGATCTGAATGATACAACACATTGGGCCAGGATAAACTATTACAACAGCGAACATGGAAGCCTGTCAGGAGACAGCAGCCCGCGTTCCTTACGGCTTGGTACCCACTCCATTGATACAATCACAGAAGGAATCACGCCATCTCCTGAAACCCACTATATGTTTAACGGCTGGTATAAAGCCAATGCTTCCGGTACGGGTAAAGTAGGAACCGTATTGACCGGAGATATTGAACTGACCGGTGACCTCAAACTTTACGCGGATTTTGTGGAAGACCCGGGACAATGGTGCGATATAAGATTTGAAAGCGGAAGCCACGGCTCTATTTCAGGAACCAGGTCCATGCATGTGCCGAAAGGGACTTTGTGGTCTCAGATTTCCCTGCCTCAGACTACACCGGACAGTAACTATATGTTTGCCGGCTGGTTTGATGAAAACGGGAATCAGGTTACGGACTCTAATATGCCGATACTGGCGGATCAGACTTACAGGGCTCGTTTTACACCTGTGGGAGGCGATGATGGAATCCTGTGCATTCCAGATGGAACAGGAACTATAGGAAATGACGGGATGGGTAAGATTGAGATAAGCGGAGCAAATGAGGCCCGTAAATATGCCCTGACGGACAGTGATGGACGGCTTTTGGCAGTGATGACAGGGGAACAGCTTGGCAGCGGCTGCTTTGAAGAACTGCCGCCCTGTGACAGCTGCTATGTGTATGAGATGGCGGAAAGCGCAGCTCCTGTTGTTGGAGACATACTGACAGATTCAGTAGACCCATCCTTAATAAGTCAGCCGGCCCGTGTCATGGTACCGGCTATTGGAGGGAATTATTCTATCGCGGATGATACGACAGAGGGACGAAAGAAGATTGTTATCCGTCCGGCAGGAGAAAATACCGTGTATGCGGTTCTTGATATGGATGGAAATGTAGTCAGCCAGGACGGGAACGAAGATGGATGGGTAAGCCCGTCCGGCAGTCCGCGGACAGCGGAGCTGGCAGGACTTGAACCCAATGTATCCTATACCATCGTGGCCAAGCAGGCAGATAACGGCGATGCGCCTTCAGACCGTATGATAAACGGGAGCCAGGTAATGGTAACAGGCACTTCGCAGCAGGACCGTGTTTATACCTTCCGTCTGGTGAACGGAGGTTATGTGGAGTCGGTGACAAGAAACGGGGAAGCGCTGGATGTGGAAGAGCATGCAGATGAAATCCTGGTAAAGGCAGGGGATCAGATTAGGATATCCGCGGAGGATATGAATCCTGCTGGACAGGCATTTAAGCAGTGGGAAGTACAGATTGGTAATCTGCATATCTCGTACCCGGCCAGAAGAAATCAGACCGTGGAAATGACAGCGGGAGATGTAATCCTCCAGGCCATGTATGAAACGCCTCCTGTAGCGACTGCATCCAACGCAACGGTGGATTATTCACCCAAAAACGGGATATTTGCCCTGGACAAATCAGATGAAGCACTTCAGGAATTGAAGGAGGAGCTGGTTGATAATGATGAGGATAGAACAGCGCTTTCAAACGGGCAGCGGATAGCTTATACAGTCAAGCTCGACCGACACGCACCGGTGGCGTCTGCTTCGGAAGCGGTGAGGCAGGAAGCGGATGACGGGGAGAGCGTTAAGACACCATGGAGTCTGGATATCGGACTTACACGAAGGGTGGATGGAACCAATAAACCACTGGTGGAGGAGGCGAATCTGACTCCGGCAATTAAAGTGTTTGGAAAATTGGACACCAGTCTTTTGGGAAATCTGGAATACAGGTTATGGAAAATTAATTTTGGAGAGGATGAGGGAGACACGACCTGTGAAGAAGTCCTGATGACACCTGACCCGAATGGGAATGAGGACTTTACCGGAAGCTTTGCCTTTGAAGCTAATATCGGTGATACTCTGGTATTTAGTTATTATAAAGCGTATGAAGTGACCATCATGGATACCGGAAGGGGGCAGGTTCATACATTTAAGGTAAGGGATGGCAGGTCTTTGGATGATACGGAAGACTATATGGATTTAGATATTCACGAAGGCTATACGGATTCCGTTACAGGCATAGCGTATGAGTTCACAGGCCTGTCGAAACGCCAGTCTGGAGGAGGGATGTATGATACTTCAGATCCTGTGACAAGAGATTTGGAATTATATGCTGTCTATGAGCCGGAAGACGATACCCAATGGCAGGAAGCAAAAGAAAGGCTGCAGGAGGAGATTAATATCGCCAATGCCCTGAAGAATAATGGGTCTGTAAGCGCAGAAGACAGAGATGCCCTTACAGAGGCTGTGAATGAGGCTGTTGAAGTGCTGAACCGCCTGCCCAGACCTTCGGTTGATGACCTGGAAAATGCCTTTGATACACTGAAAGCACTGGTAGACAGTATTAGCAGTGGCGGCAGCGACAATCCCGGCGGAGGAGATAACACCGGCGGAGGCGACAATCCTGGCGGAGGCGATAACCCTGGCGGCGGCAGCTCAGGCGGCGGCTCAGGTGGCGGCGGCTCAAAAGGTTCTTCTGGCGGAGGACGTGGTCCGGGTAATAGCGGTGCAGAAAACGGTTACCGCACTTATTTGGAAGGAACCGATGGCAGATGGGATAACTTTGACCTGATTAACCATAAGTGGGCATTTGTATTGAACAACGGAGCCCATATCAAAGACAGCTGGGCAAATATACGATACACACATAATGGAAGCAGCCAGATTGCCACATACCATTTTGACAGTGAGGGCGTTATGGACAGCGGCTGGGTCCTGGACCGGGATACGGACAAGTGGTATTTCCTGTCAAATGTACACGATGGCTGGTTCGGTCGAATGACAAAGGGATGGCACTATGATGATACCGATGGCAGATGGTATTACCTGAGCCCATTCACCGGAGCTATGTTGCTGGGATGGCAGAAGATTGATGGAATATGGTATTATCTAACAGCTGATAACCAGCAGAAGACTTGGACGTTTAATGAGGTATCGAAGCGATGGGAATATACGAACCGGAATGGCCGTCCATTGGGATCCCTGTACATAAATGAGATGACGCCAGATGGATACCAAGTCGATGAAAACGGAGCTTGGATTCGGGAAACACCTTAGGCGGTATTAATTCTGCCCCATAGTGCTTGATGGCATTATGGGGCAGAATCATAATATGCGGCAAGGCGGATAAAGCCATTATCAATGAAAGAAATATGAGGGATAAGGTGATACATATGGAAGAAAGCGGGTATTATGCACTGGCAAACACGGACCGTATGAGTGTGTTTCTTATTTGTATTAAAAACAAGCAGGGAGAACTAAGTGGGAATATTGTAAATTTTTATTTAAAGGAACCAGTAGAATTTACCGGCATACTGGACTTGGGACTGAAGATTGATACATTATGCGCGAGATTGCACCGGCCGATGGCGACAACAGAGCCAAGATTCTTGGACGCCCATATGAAAGAAGCATATGAGAAGCGGGAACTGGATAGAGAGCATATTCCACTGAAATACTGTACAAAGATTCAAAATATGGATCGGTTTATGGCCATAGGTACAACCGCATATGAGACGTTGGTAATTGAAATTCATCAGCGGCAGTTCTCCAGTATGCAGGGGCGTATAAAAGGAAAATGTATTGAAGGAAACTATATTTCATTTCGCAGTGCACTGGAGCTGATGAGAATGCTGCGTGAGTATGAGTATATGCGAAATGGAATGGATGAGAGAACGGATAAAATATCAGGGCAATAGATAGCGAGAGGTACTAAAAAAGAAGGTAAAACAACCAAAGTATTTTTGTGTTATCACAATCAACAGGCTAAAGCCCATAAACAAAAATTTGGCCTAAGCTGTTACTGCTCAGAGGCTTGAAAAGACAAGAAAAAAGCAAGAATTTAAAAGAGACATTTATACTAAAGCTATGATAGAATGTTTTTATAATAATTAAGGAGGAGCTGTCCTGTGCCCAAATCAACACTGTTCGACAGTCGTATCAAAAAATACGCATATTACGAAGCAGAAGAAATATATCGGGAGATCGGTACATCGAAAGATGGCTTAACTGGCGAGCAGGTCGAGATGATGCAGCAGCGATATGGCGTAAACAGTTTCATAACGAAAAAAAAGGATACGACAATACATCGGTTGCGGCGGGCTTTTGTAAACCCATTCAATGTGATTCTCTTTGTCCTAGGTATGATTTCGTTGGTGACGGACGTCTTTCTCGCATCCAACTTCGCCAAGAACGCCACTACTGCTATTATTATCTTTTCCATGATCCTAATTGGTGGCATGATCCGTCTGGTTCAGGAGCTACGGGCCAAAAATGCTGCAAAGCAGCTTGACCGGCTGCTCCATGAAAGCATCACTGTAAAGCGAGAAGGAGAACTTATAGAAATACCCGTGGAAGAATTGGTGGTGGGGGATATCGTCCTTTTCTCTGCGGGTGACCGTGTCCCGGCAGACATCCGGCTGACAGAGGTCACTGACCTGTTCATCTCACAGGCATCCATAACGGGTGAGAGTGCCATTTTGGAAAAGAACTGCCGTACACATAACCGCGGCAGTCAGAAAACACTGACCCAGCTTGAAAACCTTGTGTTTATGGCAACGACAGTCATCAGCGGTAAGGGTGAAGGAATCGTACTGGCGGTAGGCGAAGATACGCTCTACGGCAGCTTTGCAAAACCTGATTCCGATGATAAAAATTCTTTTCAAAATGGGGCCGGCTCCATCGCTTGGGTCATGCTCCGCTTTATGGCTGTACTGGTTCCCATTGTGTTTGTGCTACTCGGTATTACAGGCGGAAAATGGCTGGAATCCTTTGCTTTTGCTCTGTCGGTAGCCGTAGGACTGATGCCGGAGATGCTGCCTATGGTCATCACAGCCTGCCTTGCAAAAGGCAGCCTTACCATGAGCCGCAAGCAGACCATTATCAAAGATATCAATGCTATGCAGGGTTTTGGCAGCATGGATGTGCTTTGCATGGACAAGACTGGAACACTGACCAATGAAAGCATTCTGCTGGAATATTACATGGACGTGCTCGGCAATGAAAATACCGAGGTACTGGATTTGGCGTTCTTAAACAGTTCCTATCATTCCGGCGTCCACAATCCCATAGATAACGCAATTCTTGCCTGTCAGACTATGCCAGGGCGCGAAACGCATTACACTAATTTGCTCACTCAGTATCAAAAAATAGGAGAGATTCCCTTTGACTATGCCCGCAAGCTTGTCAGCACTCTTGTAACAGGCAGAAACGGAGAAAGTCAACTCATTATGAAAGGGGATATCTCCCATATCGTTGCCCGCTGTAGCCATGTGGAGTATCGGGGTGAAATTCTGCCGATAGAGAAAGGCGGGATTCAGAGCGTAGCCGCTGTGGTAGATGAGATGCTCCAGGACGGGATGAAGGTCATCGCTGTTGCACGAAAAAATGTGGGATATAAAAAGCAGATTATCCCTGCCGATGAAACGGGTATGATCCTGATGGGGTATTTGGCGTTCTTTGACGCACCCAAGAAAACCGCGAAAGCGTCCGTGGCGGCGCTCAAAAGGCTAAAGGTGGCTCCAAAAATTCTGACGGGGGATCAGGTGGACGTGGCAGTCTCTGTATGCCAACGGGTGGAGATTTCTTCCGAAACCGTGCTGACCGGCGCCAGGCTGGATGAAATGACAGACAGCGAACTTAGCATGGCGGTTGAAGAAATTCATGTTTTTGCGGAGCTTACGCCGGGGCAAAAGGTCCGTCTGGTTTCCGCTTTGCGCCAAAATGGCCACACAGTGGGCTTTTTGGGCGATGGAATCAATGACATTCCGGCACTTTGCGAGGCTAATGTGGGCATCTCGGTGGATACGGCAGTTGATGCGGCAAAAGACGCGGCGGACGTGGTACTGCTCCAAAAGGATCTTGGCGTGCTGGAACAGGGGATTTTAGAAGGGCGCAAGACCTTTACCAATATGCTCAAATACATTAAAATTACCGCCAGCTCCAACTTCGGCAACATCCTCTCCATTGTCTGCGCCAGCGCCTTTTTGCCGTTTTTGCCAGTGACCTCCGTGCAGATTTTGCTGCTGAATCTGCTGTACGACATTTTGTGCATCGTTCTGCCCTGGGACAACGTGGATGAAGAAGAAACCCTGTCTCCGAGGGATTGGTCGGGCAGGACGTTGGGGCGGTTTATGCTGTCCTTTGGGCCGATAAGTTCCCTGTTCGACATAGTGACATTCCTGTTTCTGTATTACTTCCTGTGTCCTATGCTGTGCGGAGGAGCGACCTATTTGAATCTTACCTCCCCCGCCCTGCGGCTTCAGTATGTGTCTCTTTTTCAGACAGGATGGTTTTTGGAATCCATGTGGACGCAGGTGCTGATTCTGCATTTTCTGCGGACCCGCAGGATACCCTTTGTGCAGAGTAGGCCATCTGCGCCTGTTATCTGCATTACTCTTACCGGAATCGTTGCCTTTACCGCAATTACCTTTACCGGCGGCGCGCTGCTGTTCGGCCTGACAAAATTGCCGTTCGGATATTTCGTGTTTTTACTGACTGTGGCTCTATTGTATATGCTGCTGACTACGGTAGCCAAATACTTCTATCAGAAGAAGTACCATGAGCTGATTTGAGGAGGAATTCATCATGAAAAAGAATATCAGTTTCATCCCAATGGATTCCGCCCTTGAAACGTGGCTGCTGGAAAAGCTGATGAAAGAACCGCCGGAAAGTGACTGCGCAGAAGATTTACTTTCCGGCATCCGGGATATGCTAAACGGAGAGGTGTCATCCTTGTTATTGAGTTCGTCCAACGAGACAGAGGCTCCCGTGCCCGTCCCGTTGGACGGGATGAGGCTCGGAGAACTGGAAATTTATCCAAAGGGCAGAAGGGTCATTATGCAGGGGGCGGAGGTCAGCCTGACGCCAAAGGAGTTTGAGATTCTGTATTTTCTTGCGCAGAACCAGGGCGAGGTTTTTACTAAGGAACAGATCTATCGGGCAGTCTGGGCGGAGGATTACCTTTTGGATGACAGCAACATCATGGCGTTTATCCGAAAGCTACGGAAGAAAATTGAGCCTGACCCGGACGCGCCAAAGTACATTCTGACCATCTGGGGCATTGGATACAAATTTAACGACCAACTTTAACACAGTCGGGCCAATCTCAGCCCGCCTAAATTCTTGCAAAATCGCAAGGAAATCGCAAGGCTTTAGCCATGTGATTTCCTTGCGATTTTTGTATTCTATTAATGATTGAAGGGAGGCGATTCGTGTGGTTTACACCGGTTTTGTTTTAAGAATCTCTCCTCAACTAAAACTCAAGGAGGTAAGACCAATGAACAAGAAAGAAAAACGTATAGCTGTTCGTCAGGCCGCGGAAAAAGCAGTCATCCGTGACGGGCAGGATCGCCGCATTCAGTTTGCGGCTACCAATCCCGTTAAAGAAGTTTTGAAAAATCTGCATACCACACTTCGTGGCCTTGATGCAGAGACTGTATCCGTAAGCCGTACTAAATACGGAACCAACAAAGTAACCCATGAAAAAAGGAAATCTCTGGTAAAACGGCTGGCCGGGGCATTTATCAATCCCTTTACCGCTATCCTGTTTTGTCTGGCGCTGGTGTCCACCATGACGGATATGGTGTTTCCCTATTTTTCTCTTTTAGGCAGTACGCCGGAGGATTTTGACCCTCTGACCGTGATTATTATTCTGACCATGGTTATGATTTCTGGTACACTTCGCTTTGTACAGGAATCCAGAAGCGGAAACGCGGCGGAAAAACTGCTGGCCATGATTACGACAACCTGCACGGTTACCCGCAGGGAACAGGAAAAAGCCGAAATTCCCATGGAAGCTCTGGCGGTGGGCGATATCGTACATCTGTCCGCCGGGGATATGATTCCCGCCGATGTACGCATTTTGGATGCAAAAGATTTGTTTGTAAGTCAGGCAAGTCTTACGGGGGAGAGTGAGCCTGTCGAAAAGATGCCCAATGTGAGCGCACAGAAGCAGAGCGTGACCGATTACACAAACATTGCCTTCATGGGCAGCAATGTGGTTTCCGGCAGCGCGACCGCTGTTGTCATCTGTGTCGGCGACCATACTTTGTTTGGCTCTATGGCATCCGCCATTGCCGGAGAAGCGGTGGAGACCAGCTTTACCAAGGGCGTCAACGCTGTTTCCTGGGTACTGATCCGCTTCATGCTGGTCATGGTTCCGCTGGTATTCTTCATCAATGGCATTACGAAAGGTGACTGGCTGGAAGCATTCCTGTTTGGCATCTCTATTGCCGTTGGCCTGACCCCGGAGATGCTTCCCATGATTGTGACTACCTGCCTTGCCAAAGGCGCAGTATCCATGGGCAAAAAGCGGACCATCGTCAAGAACCTGAATTCCATCCAGAACTTCGGGGCCATAGATATTCTTTGCACCGACAAAACCGGAACGCTGACACAGGATAAAGTTGTGCTGGAATGTCACCTTAACGTAAACGGTGAGGACGATACACGGGTTCTGCGCCACGCTTACCTCAACAGCTACTTCCAGACCGGCTATAAGAATCTGATGGATTTGGCGATTATCCATAAGACAGAGGAAGAAGAAGCGGAAGATTCCCGCCTGCTCGATCTGTCTGAAAACTATGTGAAGGTAGATGAAATCCCCTTTGACTTCACTCGCCGCCGTCTGACCACGGTGGTACAGGACAAAACCGGTAAGACCCAGATGGTGACAAAAGGCGCTGTGGAAGAAATGCTCTCCATCTGCGCTTATGCGGAGTGTGATGGCAGTGTGCGGCCGCTGGCCGATGATGTCCGCCTCCGTATCCTGGAAACAGTGGATGATCTCAATGACAAGGGCTTCCGTGTTCTTGCCATTGCACAGAAAAGCAACCCCTCTCCGGCAGGCGCTTTTGGCGTAAAGGACGAGTGCGAAATGGTGCTGATAGGGTATCTTGCGTTCCTCGATCCCCCGAAGGAATCCGCCGCAGACGCAATCAAGGCGCTGAAAGACCATGGTGTGACCACCAAAATCCTGACCGGGGACAACGACAAAGTGACCCGTACCATTTGTAAGCAGGTGGGACTGAAGGTCCGCAATATGCTCCTTGGCTCTGATTTGGAAAAAATGAGCGATGCAGAGCTGGCAAGAGCCGCGGAAGCCGCCGATGTATTTGCCAAGCTGACGCCCGACCAGAAAGCCCGTGTGGTTTCTATTCTTCGTGCAAGCGGGCATACCGTTGGTTTCATGGGCGATGGAATCAATGACGCCGCTGCCATGAAAGCCGCCGATATCGGCATTTCGGTAGATACTGCTGTGGACGTGGCAAAGGAATCGGCTGACATTATCCTGTTGGAAAAAGACCTGATGGTTTTGGAGCAGGGTATTATTGAAGGCCGTAAGACCTATGCAAACATGATAAAATATATCAAGATGACCGCATCTTCAAACTTCGGCAATATGTTCTCGGTACTAGCGGCTTCTGCACTGCTGCCCTTCCTGCCGATGATGAGCGTGCATCTGATTTTCCTGAATCTGATTTACGACCTGTCCTGTACCGCGATTCCTTGGGATAACGTGGATGAGGAATTTATCGCAAAGCCCCGGAAATGGGATGCCTCCAGTGTAGGCAGTTTTATGATTTGGATTGGACCCACCAGCTCCATTTTCGACTTTACAACCTACATTTTCATGTATTTTGTATTCTGCCCTATGTTCGTGTCCGGCGGTGTTTTGTTCAACGATCTGGCCGCTCATTACAGCGGCGCAGAGCTTGCGGCAATTCAGGCGCAGTATATTGGGATGTTCCAGGCCGGATGGTTCGTGGAATCCATGTGGAGCCAGACACTGGTCATTCATATGATCCGCACACCGAAACTGCCCTTTATCCAGAGCCGTGCATCTGCTCCGGTGACACTGCTCACCATGGCAGGAATTACGATACTGACCATTATTCCCTTTACGGCCTTTGGAACGATGCTGGGCTTTGTCGCTCTGCCCGCAGCATACTTTACTTATCTGATTCCCTGCATCCTGCTGTATATGGTGCTGGCAACCAGTTTGAAAAAAGCCTATGTCCGTCACTATGGCGAACTGCTCTAAGGAGGTGTAACAATGAACTGGAAAGAAATTTGGATGACTCTTTTCGGAACGACCCAATGGCTGGGGCTTAATATTGGCTTCTGGGTGGCAATGGCTGCGGTTTTACTGATTGTGATTCTGATGAATGTAATATTTTGGGGAATAAAGCCCAGACAGTCAAAAACAGATGAACCGAAAAAAGCTTGATTTCATCACGTGGGCACTGTACCAGAATCCGTATTGAAATGCTAATTGCCGCTCTCCACCACGGTATTGCAGAGCGCAGATACATCTTCGTCCGTTACTTGAGAAGTTGTCTGTACCATAATGAGTGAGTATCCGGTTATGCCTGTCAAGCGGGTGAAGGTTTCGCCGGAAGTAATCAGTGTAATTTTTCCGTTTGTAAGACCAT
>ENA-OPRT01000276-OPRT01000276.1-human-gut-metagenome-genome-assembly--contig:-NODE-276-length-30154-cov-13.418685_pt1 | contig 30154 bp, 25 predicted proteins | sample MGYA00241895_ERZ501884 | MGnify/ENA primary metagenome ERZ501884 (study PRJEB25962, sample SAMEA2042225) | human gut metagenome | biome: human gut; feature: human-associated habitat; material: faeces...
AAAAAGTAGAAAAAAATAGAATTTGCAGTTGCTAACCATTCATGCGTTTGTCGTGGAGGAACATTAAGAAATGATGTGACATTCTCAAAAAAATGATACGATGTTTTGGTAATACTATGTTATACTTATATCTTCAGGATTACCACAAACAACCATGGAAGTGAGAACAACAAAAATGAACAATAAAATCGTAGTCTGCCTTGGAAAGGGTGGACAAAGGGATCAGGCAGAGTCTTTTGCCAGGAGGACGGATGCGCCGATTCAGGATAAGCCGGGGGATTATCTTACTGTCCGGTTTGATTCTAAAGGGGTATCTCTGTCGGGATTTGGTTTGACCTATCAGGGTGATTTCGTAGAGTCTATGCTGCACAGAGTGACCAATGGACGGCTGCAGCATGAGATGCTGGTGAAAGCTGCCAAGTCTGATAAAGAGGGCAGGAAGGCTATTGATGCCACAGCCGGAATGGGAGAAGATGCTTTTCTTCTGGCAGCTCAGGGGTATGAGGTGACTTTGTATGAGCAGAATCCGGTAATCGCAGCTCTTCTGAAAGATGCTATTCGCCGTGCGAAGAAGAATATGGATCTGAAAGACATTGCCAGTCGTATGAAAGTGATCGAAGGAAACAGTGTGGAATGCATGTCAAAACTTCTTGATCCGGTGGACGTGATCTATCTGGACCCTATGTTTCCGGCAAGACAGAAATCCAGCCTGATCAATAAGAAACTTCAGCTGATCCAGAAACTGGAACCACCTTGCTCTGAGGAAACGGATCTTTTTGATGCAGCGATCAAGGCGAATCCAGATAAGATCATCGTCAAACGTCCGCTGAAAAGTGAATGCCTTGCCGGCCGGGAACCGTCCTATACACTGAAAGGAAAGGCAATACGGTATGACTGCTATGTGTTATAAAGTCAGACATTATCGATATAAAGATCGCATTGGAAACCTTAAAGCTGAAGCAGTAGGTGTGGTAAGCGGGGAAAAGCATTTCCCCATATTTCCAGGGAACATGATCTTTAAACCACTGACGAAATCCAAGCCATTTTCCACACCACTATATGCTTATGCAGAGGTATTCTGGTCAACGGTCATCAATAAATATTTTATGCCTGCGCCTCAGTACGAGCTGGCGACCTGTGAAGGTTATGAGGAAGTAAATGAGAAATATCTTGATTATGGAACCGCAGTTCCTGTGGCATATAAAGAAGGAGAGTCCCTTCAGAATCTTCTGGAGTTTTTCCGGAAATATCCGGATAAAAAAGTCGACATAGATAATTATGTAAACTATTGCCAGATGTTTTACGATTACCGGGACATCTTTGAATCGGAATTTTTCCAGAAACACGAAGATCTGGCAGAGCAGCTTGCCATGCAGGTACTGATCTCTGTTCTGAAGGGAGACCAGAATTATCATTACGAGAATGTAGCTTTTCTCTGTGATAAAGAGGGAGAGATTATCAGCCTTGCGCCGATGATCGATCATGAATTTTCTACCTATTTCATGTTCCCGGATGATGTTTCACGACATGTGTACTGGCTGATGGAACTGAGTAAGTCTATCCGTGGATGGGAAGTGCAGCCAGGGGAATATGATAATTTTAAGAATCCGGAAGAACGGAAACTGATGGAAAAAAGTGCCACCTGTATTCACAAAAATCTCTGCTATATAAAAGAACATTACCCGCAGGTAACGGAAGAATTTCGAAATAAAGCAGAAAAACTGAAAACAGCATTGACAGAAACGCCGAAGGATTTTCTGATCCAGGGAAGTACGGAATATCCGGATCATGCGGATTCCAATGCCTGGTGGATTGGAAAAGCCAGATATAAGGACAAAGATGAAGAGAAAGCCAGAACTTATGAATCGGAACTTCGCGGAAAAGAGAAAAAGATTGATTTTCGAGATGTCAGCATCAGTGCAATAAATGAAATAAGATCCATCTTAAGTCAGATGGAAGAAGTTTTGGGAAAGAGAGAATAAACAAATGGAACAAACAAAAACAACGTTGACAAAAACCTGGGTGGTGGCGGCACTTGCCTGTGTCTGCTGTCTTCTCTGGGGAAGTGCGATCCCGCTGATCAAGACAGGATATCGTCTGATGCAGGTGGATTCTGCAGATACCGCAAGCCAGATCGTTTTTGCGGGAGTGCGTTTTGCACTGGCAGGGATTCTGGTACTGATCTTTGCGTCCATCAGTGAACGGAAAGTGATGATCCCGGACCGGACGATCCTGAAATATGCAGTACCGGTCTGCCTGGCGCAGACGGTGTGTCAGTATTTCTTCTTTTATATCGGAGTGGCGCATACTTCCGGAGTAAAAGGTGCGATCATCACAGGCCTTGGAAACTTTATCGCAATTCTGTTATCCTGTTTTATTTTCCGTAAGGAGCGTATGACAGGAAGAAAGATGATCGGATGTATCTTGGGTTTTGCAGGCGTCGTTGTGATCAACCTGATGGGAAATTCCCTGGATGTAGGATTTAAGCTTACGGGAGAAGGATTTATCCTGATCGCGCAGTTTTCTTATGGAATGTCTACAGTACTGATTAATATTTTTTCCAGAAAAGTGTCGCCGGTAATACTCAGCGGAACACAGTTTACCATGGGAGGAATTGTTCTGTTCCTTATCGGAAAAATAATGGGCGGACATCTGGGAGTGGTGAATGCAGCAGGAATCGGAATTATTTTTTATCTTGCGATGGTTTCCGCTGTGGCTTATACGCTGTGGTCAGTGCTGCTTGCATGGAATGATGTATCCAGAGTTGCCATTTTTGGATTTGTAAATCCGCTGTTCAGTGTGATTTTGTCTGCACTGGTCCTGGGAGAAGTACGTCAGGCATTTAATCTGGGAAGCCTGATCGCACTGTTCCTTGTCTGCGTGGGAATTTATGTGGTAAATCGTAAAGATAAAGCGTCTGTTAATTGACAACTTTTTTCGGAAAAATCATATTTATTAGTGAAACTTGGATATATTGCCAAGATATGGGAGGGATAAAACATGGCAAAGATCAAAGTGATCAAAAAGAATGACGAGTATTCTTCCGACTATAAAGTAGGAGATATCCTAGAGGTGACAGGAACCTGGTACGGTGGATTTAATGTAAACAGCGTAACAGGAATCCCACTGTGCCTGGATAAAGATGAATGTGAGGAGATTCTGGAAAAAACAGATCTTTCCCATGAAGAATATGAGGCGGCTGCGTCCTACTGGAAGAAAAAAGACGCAGAAAGTGTAAAGCTGGATGAAGCGAAACTGAAGAAAGCAGTGGAAAAGTATATCCTGGCCAATAAAACCTGTGCACTGGCAACGGGTGCGGGAGAGTTTGTGCGCTGCACACCTATCGAGTATACGTATCATCACGGTGCATTCTGGATGTTTTCCGAAGGTGGCGAAAAGTTTGCCGCACTGGAAAAGAATAAGAATGTTTGTCTGGCTATTTTTGATAAATATGAGGGCTTTGGTAAACTGAAGGGAATGCAGGTGACAGGAGAGGCAGAACTTGTGGCGCCGTTTTCTGATGAGTATAATGCAGCGGCAGAGTTTCGGAAGATCCCGCTGGATGCGCTGAAAAAAATGCCGCGTACCATGAACCTGATCAAGGTGCAGCCGAAGAAGATTGAGTTTCTGAATTCTGATTTTAAGAAAGATGGTGCAGATTCCAGACAGATGCTGGAATTCTGAGAAGAAAGCTTGTGATTTTGCGAACAGCAGTGTTCAATGTTTACAGTATGTGCGTTGTTCATAGTACAAATTGATTTTAACACAGTATTGTGCTAAAATTATTTCATGAAAAATATGAACATATAAATCAGCATACCAATAACCGCAGAACTTAATAATGATTACACAAATTCTGCATCACCAGGCGAGGAGGATCAATATGGAATTTCAGAAACTGATCGAAGAGAGAAGAACCATCCGTAAATACAGCCCGGAGGGAAAGATCACAAAAGATGAGCTGCTTACCATAATCAGGGCGGCACAGGAAGCACCAAGCTGGAAGAACTCCCAGACAGGAAGATATTACTGTGTGACATCTGAAGATATGGTAGAGAAGATCAGCAAAGAATGCCTTCCGGAAATGAACCAGCCCAAGGCAGAGAATGCGGCTCTGATCATTACTACTTTTGTACAGAACCGTTCCGGTTTCCAGAAAGACGGTACACCGGATAATGAACTTGGAAATGGCTGGGGCTGCTATGATCTGGGACTTCAGAATGAGAACCTGGTTCTTAAAGCATGGGAGCTTGGTTATGGAACTGTGATCATGGGACTCCGTACAGGAGATAAGCTCCGTGAGATCCTTTCCATTCCGGAAACAGAGACCGTAGTTGCAGTGATTGCAATCGGAAAAGCAGCAGAGGAGCCTGCACGCCCGAAACGTAAAGATGTGGAAGACATTGTGAAATTCTTTTAACCGAATCAGGGAAGTCCTTTTCGGGATTGCGAATATCCGCTTGACACAACAGAAATCATAATAGAAATCATAACAGAAATGCCCGGTACATGCGAAAATGTCCGGGTATTTTTTAACAGAAATTAAAGAGCAAAATGGACTAAAAAATATTGCCGGAAGAAGTGAATTCTGTTATCCTGTAAGAAGACAGAAATCAACGATCATTCAAAAATCTTACAAAGGATAAACATAAATTGCAGAGAAAAAAGCAATACACCAAAAGTAAAGGAGGTTTTTAATCAATATGCAAATCATACATGAAACTGAATACGAAGAAACCATGAAAAATACCGTAGAGCCATATCTGTCAGCCCGGAGAAGAGAACTATATGTACCGGGAGCAGACTACCCATTTCGTAATGAAAACAAACGGATCACAGGTAAGATCCACATGCTGCAGTATCTGTCTGATGCGCCAAAAGGTGTGGTGGTCATCAGTCACGGTTTTACAGAATCCGCAGCGAAATACGATGAAGTGGCTTACTATTTTCTGAAAGAAGGCTACCACGTGTATATTCCGGAACACTGTGGTCACGGCCGGAGTTACCGCCTTACTGCAGATCCGTTCCTGGTACACATCGATACCTGGAGACGTTATGTCCGTGATTTCCTGAAAGCATGCCGCTACATAAAAAAAGCTCACCCGGATCTGCCACTGGATCTTTTTGCACATTCCATGGGAGGCGCCATTGGCGGTATTGCGGCAGCCTGGGAGCCGGACTGGTTCCACAAAGTAATTCTTTCCTCCCCGATGATCCGGCCTCTTACCGGAAATGTTCCGTGGCCTGCAGCCACCGGAATCGCTCTGGAGAAGTGCATTCTGGGAAAAGATGAAGAATACGTAGCAGGCAAAAAACCATACGATGGCGGCGGTTCTTTTGAGACAAGTTCCGCAACATCAAAACCAAGATATGAGCGTTACAAAAATCTCCGCGCAGAGCACAAAGAACTCCAGACCTGGTCTCCGTCCTACGGCTGGCTCTGGGCTTCCGCAGAGATGAGCTGGTATCTGCGTCTTTACGGATGGAAAAAGTATACCGCACCAATGCTGCTCATCCAGGCCCAGACCGAAGATCTAGTGTCTGTCCGTGCCCTGAAGAATTTTGCCGGAAAGATCAACCGTCAGGGAAAAACCACCTGCGATTATATCCATATGATCGGAACAAAACATGAGATCTACGAAAGCCGCGGCAAGATCCTGGAGAAATACTGGGGATATATGCTTGCATTCCTGGATGACGAGGAAAATGATACTGACCGCAGATGAGTGTTTTATTCACTTTCTTTGTTTATCGCAGTAAAATTATAAAGCTTTTCTCTTATACATTCGACAGAAAATGTGCTATAATTTAAAGAATCGTCTTTTTTGTACAAACAAACGTACTGACCGAAAAGACAAAATTAAATAAGGGAAGGGTTATAGAATGTTATCTGTTATTGAATCAGTGAATGCTGCCATAAACAATTTTATCTGGGGCGTTCCTGCAATGATTTGTATTATTGGTGTGGGTCTTTATTTAAGTATCCGCACGAATTTTCTCCAGATCCGGAAATTTCCTTATGCCATCAAGGTAACCATCGGACGTATGCTTCGGAAAAGAGAAGCTTCCGATGGAAGTCTGACACCGTTTCAGGCTGTTTGCACCGCATTGGCGGCTACCGTGGGAACCGGAAATATTGCAGGTGTGGCAGGTGCCATCGCCATCGGAGGACCGGGAGCCGTATTCTGGATGTGGATTTCCGCAATTCTGGGAATGTGTACAAAGTTTTCCGAGGTAACACTTGCAGTACATTTCCGCGAAACCAATGCCAACGGAGATCTGGTTGGAGGACCAATGTATTACATTAAGAATGGTCTAAAAAAACACTGGCACTGGCTGGCATATCTGTTTTCCGCTTTTGGTGTGCTTACTGTTTTCGGAACCGGAAATGCAACCCAGGTTAATACCATTACAACAGCTATTGATTCTGCACTGATCAATTACAATGTGATCGCTGCAGACAATACTTCTACGGTAAACCTTGTTATGGGGATCATCCTTGCGATTCTTGTGGCAATGATCCTGCTTGGCGGAATCAAAAGGATCGGCCAGGTTACAGAAAAGCTGGTACCGTTTATGGCATTGTTTTATATTATTCTTGCCGTCGGTGTAGTTATCATCAACTGGAAAAATGTTCCGGGTGTTTTCAGCGCTATCATCAGAGGAGCATTTAATCCGGCATCTGTGACAGGCGGCGTAGTAGGAAGCTTTTTCATGAGTATGAAAAAAGGTGTTTCCAGAGGTATTTTTTCCAATGAGGCAGGTCTTGGTACCGGTTCCATCGCACATGCCTGTGCAGACACCAGAAAACCTGTAAAACAGGGATTTTTCGGGATCTTTGAGGTATTCACGGACACGATCGTGATCTGTACGCTGACAGCGCTTGTCATCCTCTGCAGCGGGGTGCCGGTTGGTTATGGCGCAGCAGCAGGAGCGGAGCTTACCATCAGCGGTTTTACCAGTACATACGGAAACTGGGTTTCCATCTTTACAGCAGTTGCCATGTGCTGCTTCGCATTTTCCACTATCATTGGATGGGGACTTTACGGAGCCAGATGTGCGGAGTTCCTTTTTAAGGAAAAAGCTATCAGACCTTTTATGGTACTGTACTCTCTGGTAGCAATCATCGGCGCAACTGTTGACCTTGGACTTCTCTGGAGTATCGCAGAGACCTTCAACGGTCTGATGGCGATCCCTAACCTTATCGCAGTATTCCTGCTTTCCGGTGTGGTTGTAAAGCTTGTGAAGGAGTACTTCGCCGGAGAAGGAAAGAACGCCTGAAGGAGTTTTTGAAAAAAAAACTTGACTATCAAAACAAACAGAGTTAGAATTGGTTTAACTCATTAAAGAGTTAACACATAACAGAAGTAAATTCCATGAAGGGAATCAGTAAAGACAGAGGAACCGTCTTCAGAGAGCTGTGACTGGTGTGATGCAGCGTCGGAACTGCCTTGAATATCATCCCTGAGAAGGAAAGCCGAAAGTTTCAGATAAGTAAGTAGGTTTTCACGGGTGCTTCCCGTTACAGAAGTCGCGTATGCCGGTACGTTGCAGAATCGTGCTTGTTTCAATGGAGAAACAGGGTGGTTGCGGAATTTTATATCCGTCCCTGAAAGGGGACGGATTTTTTTTATCCAAAACATTTTAAACCACGCGGTAAGGATCTGAAACCGGAAAAATATACAAAAGGGGAAAGAGTATGAAAGTGTACAAAAAACTCATGAATGCACTTGCAGCAGTAGAAAAAATCGTACTGGTCATTTCCACACTGCTGATCCTTGTGCTGACTGTGGGAAATGTTTTTTCCCGTAAAGTCATCCACCGCTCATGGTCTTTTACAGAAGAACTTGTTGTAGCGGTGTTCGTTCTCATCACACTTCTGGCAGCAGCACTTGCCTGCCGCGAAAAAGGAGGACTGGTAAGTCTGACATTGTTTACAGACCGTCTTCCGAAAAAACTGGAAAAACCATCTGTGATCCTGATCACGGTTCTCAGCATTGTTTTTTCCGCAATCCTGTTTAAATACGGAATGGACAAAGTTCTTACACAGCTGGCAAACGGCAAGAGAACTTTCGTACTGAACTGGCCGGAGTGGATCTTCTGGTCCTTCGTACCGATCGGAGCAGGCTGTATGATCCTTCATTTTATTGAGTACTGTCTGGACTTCTGCCTGAAAAAAGATGATGAAAAGGAGGACAAATAAATGATCAGTGCAATCTTATTTATCTCCTTCTTTATTTTCCTGATCCTGGGACTTCCCATTGCGATCTGCCTGGGTCTGTCATCTGTATGTGCCATCCTTTATTCCGGCACATCACTGACCATCGTAGCTACAAACATGTACTCAGGAATCAGTAAATTCCTGCTTCTTGCCATCCCGTTCTTCGTTCTGTCCGGAAACATCATGGCAAAAGCCGGTATTTCCAAACGATTGATCAACTTCGTAGACACCTGCGTAGGACACAAAAAAGGTGGTATCGCTATCGTATGTGTTATCGTAGCATGTTTCTTCGGAGCGATCTCCGGTTCCGGTCCTGCAACGGTTGCAGCACTTGGAGCAGTACTGATCCCGGCTATGGTTGAGCAGGGCGGTTTTTCCGCACCGTTTTCCACGGCATTGATGGCAACCTCCAGTTCCATCGCCATTGTCATACCGCCGAGTATCGCATTCGTTGTATACGCTTCTATCACAGGTGTATCTATTGCAGATATGTTCATGGCTGGTATCGTTCCGGGACTTCTGATGGGTGTTGCTCTTGTGATCATCGTTATGATCGAGGCAAAGAAACATAACATTCAGCCATCCCGTGAAAAAGCTTCCGCAAAAGAGCGCTGGGATACATTTAAAGATGCATTCTGGGGATTCCTGATGCCGGTTATCATCCTCGGAGGAATTTACGGTGGTATCTTTACACCAACTGAGGCTGCAGCAGTATCTGTTGTTTACGGTCTGTTTGTTGGTATGGTGATCTACCGTGAGGTTAAGCTCAAAGATCTGTTTGACATTCTTGTGGATTCTGCAAAGACAACAGGCGGAATCATGCTGATCGTAGCGAGTGCTTCCCTGTTCTCTTTTGTATGTACCAAGTTTGGTATTGCAAATGCGGCATCGGAGCTTCTTGCCAGCATTGCACATAATCAGTTTACCTTCCTTCTGATCGTAAACATCATTTTCCTGATCGCAGGATGCTTCATTGATGCAAACTCTGCAATGTATATTTTTGTACCGATCATGCTTCCGGTATGTAAGGCTCTGGGCTATGATGTGGTAGCATTCGGTGTTATGGCAACAGTTAACCTTGCGATCGGACAGGTAACACCTCCTGTAGGTGTAAACCTTTTCGTTGCCATCAGTATCAAGATCAAAAAAGGTCTGGAGGTTACTCTTCAGCAGATCTCCAGAGCAGTTATGCCGATGATCGCTGCATCCGTTGCAGTTCTTCTGATCATCACTTATATTCCGGCTGTTTCCACAGCTCTTCCGAAGGCGCTTGCAAAAGAGGGCTCCTATACAGGAGACCAGTCTTCTGACACAGGAAGCCAGAGCTCCAAGGATGCCGGAGACGGAAGTGATTCCTTTAATACCATCGCAGATTACAGTGATCTTGACTGGCCGGAGATGACATGGAACTTCGCATGCTCTACAACGGAGACAAGTACCTGGGCTGACGGCGGACGTAAATTCGGTGAGCTTATGGAAAAAGCAACCGGCGGAAAAGTCAAGGTTAATATTTATGCAGCAGACCAGCTGACAAACGGAAATCAGTCCGAGGGAATCCAGGCACTGATGAACGGAGACCCGGTACAGATCTCCATGCATTCCAATCTGATCTACTCTGCATTTGACCCGAGATTCAATGTAGTATCCCTGCCGTTTATCTATGATTCTTACGATGACGCAGATGCAAAATTTGATGGTGAGGCCGGAGAAAAGCTGAAAGAAATCCTTGGTGAGTACGGACTTCACTGTATGGGAATCGCAGAGAACGGTTTCCGTGAGCTGACAAACAGCAAGCATGAAGTAAAAACAGTAGACGACATGAAGAACCTGAAGGTTCGTGTGGCCGGTTCCAATCTTCTCATGGAATGCTATAAGAGATGGGGCGCAGATGCTACAAATATGAACTGGTCCGAGACCTACACAGCACTTCAGCAGAATACGGTAGAGGGCGAGGAGAACCCGTTGCCGGCTATCGACGCAGCCAGCGTACAGGAGGTACAGCCGTACTGCTCCATGTGGGATGCAATCTATGACTGTCTGTTCTTCTGCATCAACCAGGATATTTATGAAAGCCTGACACCGGAACAGCAGCAGGTTGTTGATGAGGCAGGCCAGAAGGCTGTTGAGTATGAGCGTTATATCAACCGTTCCGGCGACGAAGAGATCATGAGCCGCTGGGAGAAGAGCAACGGTGTGACCTTTACAAAGAAAGAGGATATGGATATCGATTCCTTCAAGAAAGCAGTAGACGGAATCGACGACTGGTTTGTAAACGAGCTTAAGAGTGCAGGCTATGACGATGCACAGGATCTGGTAGATCTTTTTACAGAGGATTCTGTAGATACCGTGGAGGATTACAGTGATCTGAACTGGCCTGAGACAACCTGGAACTTTGCATGCTCCACAACAGAGACAAGCACCTGGGCTGACGGAGGACGTAAGTTCGGTGAGCTCATGGAAAAAGCTACAGGAGGAAAGGTCAAGGTTAACATTTACGCAGCGGATCAGCTGACAAACGGAAACCAGTCCGAGGGAATCCAGGCACTGATGAACGGAGATCCGGTACAGATCTCCATGCATTCCAATCTGATCTACTCTGCATTTGACCCGAGATTTAATGTGGTATCCCTGCCGTTCATTTATGATTCCTATGATGATGCAGATGCGAAGTTTGACGGCGAGGCCGGAGATAAGCTGAAGGAGATCCTTAACGGCTACGGACTCCACTGCATGGGTATTGCAGAGAACGGTTTCCGTGAGCTGACAAACAGCAAGCATGAGGTAAAATCTGTAGATGATATGAAGAATCTGAAGGTTCGTGTAGCCGGCTCTAATCTTCTTATGGAGTGCTATAAGAGATGGGGCGCAGATGCCACAAATATGAACTGGTCCGAGACTTACACAGCACTTCAGCAGAATACGGTAGAGGGCGAGGAGAATCCGTTGCCTGCCATCGATGCAGCCAGTGTACAGGAGGTACAGCCATACTGCTCCATGTGGGATGCCATCTATGACTGTCTGTTCTTCTGTATCAACCAGGATGTTTACGATGCACTGACACCGGAGCAGCAGGCTGTTGTTGATGAGTGCGGCCAGAAAGCCGTAGAGTATGAGCGTTATATCAACCGTTCCAGCGATGATGAGATCAAAGCACGCTGGGCAGACAAAAACGGTGTGACTTTCACAGAGAAAGCTGACATGGATATCGATTCCTTCAAAGAAGCGGTAGACGGCGTAGATGAGTGGTTTGTTCAGGAGCTGAAAGATCAGGGCTATGACGATGGCCAGGATCTGGTAGATCTGTTTACAAAGTAATCTTCATACATAATCATAAAAGGGTAAAATAGCCGGAAAGAGGCAGTTCTGAGAAGATTTTTCAGGGCCGCCTCTTTTCTTTGTGGGCAAAAGATTATATACTGGTAACAGTCCGGTGTCTGCCGGACAGGAGTATTATTGAGATAAAGTAAAGGAAGAAATATGATAAAAATTGATCTGATAACCGGATTTCTCGGATCCGGGAAGACAACATTTATAAAAAAATATGCCTCCTATCTTCTGAAAAAAGGCATGAACATCGGTATCCTGGAAAATGATTTCGGGGCAGTAAATGTGGATATGATGCTGCTTCAGGATCTGATGGGAGACAACTGTGAGCTGGAGATGGTTTCTGGTGGATGTGACGCGGACTGTCACAGACGTCGATTTAAGACAAAACTGATCGCCATGGGAATGTGCGGTTATGACCGTGTGATCGTGGAACCATCCGGAATCTTTGATGTGGATGAGTTTTTTGACGCCCTCCATGAGGAACCACTGGATAAGTGGTATGAGATCGGAAATGTGATCGCTATTGTGGATGCCAAGCTTGCGGAGGATTTTTCTGCGGAAGCGGATTATCTGCTGGCTTCTGAGGTGGCAGATGCAGGTTGCGTACTTCTGAGCAGGAGTCAGGAAGCTACAGAGGAAGAGATCCACAGCACAAAGGAACATCTCAACCGTGCACTTGGTCAGATCCAGTGTAAGCGCCGTCTGGACAGCGAAATCATGGATAAAAACTGGGATGATTTTACAGACGAAGATTTGGAAAAGATCTTGAACTGCAGGTATGTGGCAGAAGATTATGTGAAAGAATCCTATGCAGAAGGCGGTGGATTTGATTCCCTGTTTTTTATGAATGTTCATAAGAGCGAAGAGGAACTTCGGGAAACAGCAGAAAAGATCTTGAACGACCCGTCCTGCGGAGATGTTTTCCGCGTAAAAGGTTTTCTTAAGAAAGAAGACGGACAGTGGCTGGAGCTGAATGCCACCCGCCATGAGATCTGCATCCGGCCGGCAAAGCTGGGACAGGAGATCATGATCGTTATTGGGGAGAAACTGAATAAAGAGGTAATTGATGGATACTGGAAATAATACTGCAGGAAAAACAGCACCGGAGAGATATGTCTCAGAGAAGGCCTTTGAAGAGCTGCCAGATACCTTTCAGAAGCTTGCAGAGCTGCTTGGAGAAGATCAGTTTGAACTGGTGGCAGTGAATGATGAGAAAGATCCGCAGGATCAGAAAGCAGGATCAGAAAGTGCTTTTTCGGAAGCAATTGCGGAAAAGTCCGATGACAATATGTACAGAGTGGATTCTTATGTAAAAAACGGCGAAATCCGTCTTGTGTATCTTATGAATGATGCGGTAGAAAGCTTTCTTGTTTTTGGAAATGCCCGTATGACAGGTGTATACAAACCGGATTACGAGGGCGAGATCCTGGCAGATTTAAGCCGGCAGGGGAGAGAATATATCCTTGTGGTCCACCAGGATGATTCGGTGGTGACTTTGTTTTTTGAAACTCTGTCTCTGGAAAAACATCTCTACGATTACAGCCGGATCGGTCATTTCTGGGTAGAAGGGTATGAATACTTACGGCAGCTGGAATATCGCCTGGCGATCCTCCGCGACAAATATGATTATATAGGCGGGGACAGCTGCAACGCTCTGGAGGAGAAGCTTTCTGCACTGGTGGAATTTCCGCCATTGAATTACTGCTGTTATCCGGCTGTTCCGGAAAAGTATATTGTTCCCAGGGAAAATCCGTGGATTCCCTCGGAAAAGGCATTTGAGGTAATGGGAGAGATCGCAAGGCAGGCAGGAGACCGTACCTTTGTCAGGTGGCTTGAAATTTACCGGAAACTTCCGTTTAAATGGGTAGCACGGAACCTGGCAGGAATGCTTCACCGTACAAAACACATCCAGGTAACGATGTGCCTTTCTGAAAAGCTGCGGGAAGCTTCATCCGGATATGGGAATCGTTCTTTTGGAAAAGAAGCCGATGAAGAGCTTAGAGTTCTTACAGAAAAAGCCAGGACAAAGCAGGCAGAGCTGAAAGAGCAGGGGATGGGATCCGAAGTACTCAGGGAAGAACCGTTTACCATTGCCAGAGATTCTCTGGGATTTAAGGTTTATCTCATGAAATGGAACAAAGGAAGAAAAGACTGTACCGTTGAAATTGAAGAAATATGACGAAATATATATAGATCCGCAGAGAATATCTGTGAAGTGTTTTTGCCCGGCGGGGATTGCTTTTTTAAAAACACTGGGGTATAATCTAACGGAAAGAGTTAAGAACAGCCCTTTAATTAAGAAAGGAGATTTTTAAAATGAAAGTAACACATATTACAGATATCGATAAATTTTTTGAGGTAATTGACAGCTGCAAGGGTAGAGTAGAGCTTGTAACAGGAGAGGGAGACAGACTGAACCTGAAATCCAAGCTTTCCCAGTATGTATCTCTTGCAAACATCTTTTCCGCTGGTGAGATCCCGGAGCTTGAGATCGTTGCAGCAGAGAAAGAGGATATCGACAAGCTTATGAACTTTATGATCAACGGCTGATAAGAGGAACGATTTTCAGGGATGTGAGCTTTTCACATCCCTGTCTTAATCTGGATGCAAAACAGAACACGAATGTCTGTTTTACAAAATGGATATAATGATAACAGAGAGAGAAACAAGAATTTTTCTCTTCCATCATGATCATAACAGGATACAACCAGGGGGTATAAACACTTCCTGGTCAAACTACGTTAAAAGGAGTGTATACAAAATGGTAAAAATTGATATTATCTCCGGTTTCCTTGGTGCCGGAAAAACAACTCTGATCAAAAAACTTCTGAAAGACGGATTTCAGGGTGAGCAGGTCGTACTGATCGAGAACGAGTTTGGTGAGATCGGTATTGACGGTGGTTTCCTGAAAGAGGCCGGAATCCAGATCCGTGAGATGAATTCCGGATGTATCTGCTGCTCACTGGTTGGAGATTTCGGTACTTCCCTGAAAGAAGTTGTTACCAAATACAACCCGGACAGAATCCTCATCGAGCCATCCGGAGTTGGTAAACTTTCTGACGTTATCAAAGCTGTACAGGGTGTTCAGGATGAGGTTGACATCAAACTGAACAGCTATACAACTGTTGTTGATGCCAAGAAATGCAAGATGTACATGAAGAACTTCGGTGAGTTCTTTGACAATCAGATCCAGTATGCAGGCGCCATCATCATGAGCCGTACAGATATCGCAACTGATAAGAAAGTTCAGGAGTCCCTGGAGCTTCTTCGCAGCCTGAATAAAGATGCAGCCATCATCACAACTCCGATTGAGAATCTTGACGGAAAGAAACTGGTAGAGGTTATGGAGCATCCGGTATCTCTGGAGCAGGAGATGCTTGAGGAAGAGCATGAGCATCATCACCATCATCATGACGACGAGTGTGGCTGTGGACATGATCACGATCATGAAGAGCATGAGCATCATCACCATGATCATGATGAGGAGTGCGGCTGCGGCCATGATCACGATCACGAGGAGCATCATCATCACGACCATGACGAGGAGTGCGGCTGTGGACACGATCATGATCACGAGGAGCACGAGCATCATCATCACGACCATGACGGCGCGTGTGGCTGCGGCCATGATCATGACCATGAGCACCATCATCACCACGACGGTGAGTGCGGCTGTGGACATGACCATCATCACCATCATGCAGATGAGGTCTTCACAAGCTGGGGCCGTGAGACAATTAAAAAATTCACACGTGAGGGACTTGAGAAGATCCTTGAGGCACTTTCCGAGTCTGACAAATATGGTATCATCCTCCGTGCAAAAGGAATGCTTCCGGCAGAGGACGGAACATGGATCTATTTTGATATGGTTCCGGAAGAAACCGAGATCCGTGAGGGCGCACCGGAATATACAGGCCGTCTGTGCGTGATCGGTTCCAAACTTGACGAGCATGCTCTGGAAGAGCTTTTTGGAATCGCATAAAAACAGAACATAAGAGAAATTTTTCAGATTTTATATTACAGAAAGGAAATGGATACTGTCCGGATTAACGGATAGTATCTTACAGGATAAATTTATGGAAGAGATCAAAGTTCCCATTTATCTGATCACAGGTTTTCTGGAAAGTGGCAAGACCTCTTTCCTGAGCTTTACCCTGCAGCAGGATTATTTTCAGGTTGAGGGAAAAACACTTCTTATCCTCTGCGAAGAAGGAGAAGAGGAGTATGATGAGGAAGCCCTGAAAAAGAGCAACACCGTTGTGGAGGTTATCGACAGCGAGGAAGAACTGACACCGGAGAGACTTGCGGCAATGGATATCCTGCATCAGCCGGAACGTGTGATTATTGAGTACAATGGCATGTGGCTGGTAAGCAAGTTTGAAGAGATGGAAAAACCGGCGGGCTGGGGTGTGGAACAGCACATTACCTGTGTGGATGCCAGCACATTCCAGGTTTATATGGCCAACATGAAGTCCCTTTTTATGGACATGGTCCGTAATGCAGATATGGTTATCTTTAACCGCTGTCAGGAAGAGGATCCGCTTCCTTCCTACAGAAGAAGCATCAAGGTAGTTAACCAGCGTGCGGAGATCATCTTTGAGGATGAGGAAGGCGAGCTTGGCGATCTTTTTGAGGATGAGATGCCATTTGACATTGATGCGCCGGTGATCGATATCCTTCCGGAAGATTATGGTATCTGGTTTGTGGATTCCATGGATCACCCAGACCGTTATGTGGGAAAAACCGTTCATTTCAAGGCACGTGCCCTGAAACCGCGTGGAATGGGAAGCAAATTCTTTGTTCCAGGAAGAACTGCCATGACATGCTGTGCAGATGATACCACATTCCTGGGATATATCTGCAAGAGCGCTTTTGCCCCGAAGATCGCAGAAGGTCAGTGGGTGGAAGTTACCGCAAAGGTTGCTTTTGAGAAGAGAATGGAATACCAGGGAGAGGGTATTGTACTTTATGCAGAGCATGTGGAAGTATGCGAGCCTCTTGCTGATGAGATGGTATATTTCAACTAACTGAGGAGTTTTTATGTATTTAATTGCAGGTTTGGGAAATCCGGGAAAGCAGTATGAGGCTACCCGCCACAACATGGGATTTGACACCATCGACTGCCTTGTGGAGAAGCATAATATCCCACAGGGCGGCGTAAAATTTAATGCCATGTATGGAAAAAGCATCATCGGCGGTGAAAAAGCCATTCTGATGAAACCGCTTTCCTATATGAATTTAAGCGGCGGTCCGATTCAGGAGATGTCCAGCTATTTCAAGATCGATCCGGAGACAGAGCTGATCGTGATCTACGATGATATCGATCTGGAACCGGGACAGCTTCGTATCCGCAAAAAAGGCAGTGCAGGCGGACATAACGGGATCAAGGATATTATCCGTCGTCTTGGAACTGAGAAGTTTATCCGTATCCGTGTTGGTGTTGGTGCGAAACCGAAAGACTGGGATCTGGCAGATTTTGTGCTGGGTCATTTTTCGGACAGCGACCGCAAGCTTGTGGACGAGGGAATTAATGATGCGGCAGAGGCCGTAGAAATGATCCTGTCCGAGGGCGTGGATGCGGCGATGAATAAGTATAACAGGAAAAAGCCTAAGAATTGAGGTTTGTATGGAAGCATTTTTGCAGCCTCTGCAGGGCCTTGCAGAGTTTGAAGAAATAAAAAAGCGCTGTGGCGCAAACCGCGGAATTCTTAATGTTTCCGGCTGTATGGAGTCCCAGAAAGTCCATCTGATGTATGGACTTTCCGGGCTTTTTCCATGTCATCTGATCCTTGCGGATGATGAACGTAACGCAAAGGAAATTTATGAGGATTACCGCTTCTATGACAAAAATGTATATTTTTATCCGGCAAAAGATCTTCTGTTTTTTCAGGCAGACATTCATGGAAATCTTCTGATCCGGCAGCGGATGCGTGTGATCCGGGCACTTCTGGAGCAGGAAGAAGTGACGGTGGTTACCAGCATAGACGGATGCATGGATTTTTTGATGCCTCTGGAAAAGATCAAAAGCAGCCTTCTTCATTTTAAAAGTGACAGTGTGATCGATCTGGATCAGCTGAAAGCAGATCTGGTGGATCTGGGATATGAGCGGGTTGGCCAGGTGGAGCTTCCGGGACAGTTTTCCGTGCGGGGAGGGATCATTGATATCTATCCGCTGACGGAGGAGAATCCATGGCGTATTGAACTCTGGGATGATGAGATCGATTCCATCCGGAGTTTTGATGCAGAAAGCCAGAGATCTCTGGAAAATATAGATGAGATCACCATTTATCCGGCTACAGAAAAGATGGACTGCGAGGATATGGTATCTTTCCTGGATTATTTTCCGGAAGAAAAAACACTGCTGTTTCTGGATGAGCTGAACCATCTGGCAGAAAACGGCGAAGGTGTGGAGGAAGAGTACCGTCAGAGCCGCATGCACAGGGAGGAAAAAGGCGAGGCAAATCTTCCGGAACAGTGGCTCTGTGGTTTTCAGGAAGTGCAGAAGAAACTGAACAGACGGAACTGCGTGGCTGTGTCCGCACTTTCTCCGAGACGTTCCGGCTGGAAGATCAATGAGGAATTTGATCTCACGGTGAAATCTGTGGATTCTTACAACAGCAGTTTTGAACTTCTGGTAAAAGATCTTCTCCAGTATAAAAGCCAGGGGTACCGGATCGCCCTGCTTTCCGGTTCCAGGACAAGGGCAGAGCGTCTGGCAAAGGATCTCTCAGAGGAAGGCCTGAATGCTTTTTACAGACAGGATACAGACCGTATCATAAGCCCCGGCGAGATCATGGTTGTTTATGGCCATGCGCGCCGTGGTTTCCAGTATCCGCTGATCAAATTTGCGGTGATGACGGAAACAGACATTTTCGGCAAAGAGCAGAAGAAGCGCAAAAAGAAGAAAAAGTACAGTGGAAACCGTATCCAGGATTTTGCGGAGCTTTCCATCGGGGATCTTGTTGTCCACGAAAAACATGGACTTGGAATTTATCGTGGAATCGAAAAAGTGGAAGTGGACCGAGTTGTAAAAGATTACATCAAGATTGAGTACCGTGGTGGCAGCAATCTCTACATCCTGGCAACCCAGTTGGATGCTTTGCAGAAATATTCCGGATCTTCCGAAAATGCAAAAACACCCAAGTTGAATAAACTTGGCGGACAGGAGTGGAACAAGACCAAGAGCCGTGTCCGGGGTGCGGTTAAAAATATCGCAAAAGAGTTGGTGGAGCTTTATGCGGTCCGCCAGGAAAAAGAGGGCTATGTCTGTGGCCCGGATACGGTCTGGCAGAAGGAATTTGAAGAAATGTTTCCTTATGAGGAGACAGAGGATCAGCTGGCAGCCATCGAGGATACCAAGAAGGACATGGAAAGTACCAAGATCATGGACCGTCTTGTGTGTGGTGACGTTGGTTACGGTAAGACGGAGGTTGCTTTGAGAGCTGCGTTTAAGGCAGTTCAGGAAAGCCGCCAGGTCGTTTATCTGGTGCCCACTACCATTCTTGCCCAACAGCATTACAACACCTTTGTGCAGCGTATGAAGGAATTTCCGGTGAAAGTGGATCTTCTCTGCCGGTTCCGTACTTCTGCCCAGCAGAAAAAGACCATCGAGGGGATCAAAAAAGGCCAGGTGGACATTGTGATCGGTACTCACAGGGTTCTTTCCAAAGATGTGGAATTTAAGAATCTGGGACTTCTGATCATTGATGAGGAACAGCGTTTCGGTGTCACTCATAAAGAAAAGATCAAGCAGATGAAAAAAGATGTGGATGTGCTGACACTGACTGCAACTCCGATTCCCCGAACTCTTCATATGAGTCTCATTGGTATCCGTGACATGAGTGTTCTGGAAGAGCCGCCTATGGACCGTGTGCCGATCCAGACGTATGTTATGGAATATGATGAGGAGACTGTCCGGGAGGCTATCCGCAGGGAACTTCGACGTGGCGGCCAGGTTTATTATGTATACAATCGGGTTAATGATATTGCGGAGGTAGCTCTTCGCATATCGAAGCTGGTGCCGGAAGCCAGGGTGGATTTTGCCCATGGTCAGATGAGCCAGAGGGAACTGGAGCAGGTGATGTATGATTTTATCAACGGAGATGTGGATGTACTGGTTTCCACTACCATTATTGAGACGGGACTGGATATCTCCAATGTAAATACCATGATCATCCATGATTCCGACCGATATGGTCTTTCTCAGCTGTATCAGCTTCGCGGACGTGTAGGACGTTCTAACCGTACTGCCTATGCGTTTCTGATGTATACGAAGAATAAGATGCTTCAGGAGACAGCGGAAAAGCGACTCAGCGCCATGCGGGAATATTCGGATCTTGGAAGCGGCTTTAAGATCGCCATGAAGGATCTGGAGCTCCGTGGAGCAGGAAATCTTCTTGGAGCTCAGCAGCATGGCCATATGAACGCGGTGGGCTATGACCTTTATTGCAAAATGCTCAGTGAGGCTGTCAAGGAGGCTAAGGGAATCCAGACTATGGATGATTTTGAGACGACCATTGATCTTAATATCGATGCATTTATTCCGGATTCCTACATCAGCAACGAATTTCAGAAACTGGATATTTACAAGCGAATTGCCGGTATTGAGAGTCAGCAGGAGTATGACGATATGCTGGAAGAGCTGATCGACCGTTTTGGTGAGCCGACGAAAGCAGTACTGAATCTTCTTGCCATTGCAAGACTGAAGGCCCTTGCTCATCAGGGATATGTGACGGAGATCAAGCAGCTTGGAAAAGATGTCCGGATCACGCTCTATGAAAAGGCTAAGCTGGATCCCGCAGGTATCCCGGCTATTATGGCGCAGTACCGGAGAGGTTTGCAGTTTAAGGCTGATCATGAGCCGAAATTTATCCTGACACCACAGGGAAGGCTGATCGAAGAGTTGATGAAGTTTGCGGGGGAGTTGGCAAAACTGGCAGAGCCACTGGAGTAAAGGGAAGAATCAGCTAAGCTTAGGGTTATCCACGGGAAAAAACATCCGGTCTGTGGATACCGGATATTTTCCCGGAAAGACTTGTGGATAATTTGTGAAATGTCGTGTAAGTTCGTGAAATTCCTTGCTCTTAAAGGTGAAAACGTTTATAATCAAGTATTATGGAATAAGAGCCGGACCGTGATTCTTATGGACGGATAGATGGAGGATGAAATGAGAAATTTAGTAAAGAAAGCGGCAGTTACTGCTCTTGTCTGCGTTACAGCGGCAGGAATGATGGCAGGCTGCGGAAATAAAAAACTCGATGGTACAAAGATCGCAGTGACAGTCAATAAGCAGGAAATCCCGTTTGGCGTTGTAAGTCTGGCAGCACGTATGCAGCAGGCACAGGCTGAGGCAATGTACAAGATGTATCTTGGCGGCGGAAGCGACATGTCTATCTGGAGTACCAAGATGGGTGATGATTCCGATGAGACTTACGGTGAGAATGCGGTAACAACATCCGTTGAGACTGTTGAGAAAATGTGCCTGGAGAAAGAGCACGCTTCCGAGTATAATGTGGAGATCTCCGAGGATGAGCAGAAGGCTCTTGAGGAAGCTGCCAAGAACTTTATTGCAGCAAACTCTGATGAGACAATTGCAGAGCTTGCAGTTGATGAAGATATGGTGAAAACTTTCCTGGAGCTTGAGACTTACGATGTGAAAATGAAAGACGCCATTGAGGCCAAGGCAGACGTGAAGCTGGATGAGAAAGAATATCAGCAGATGTCTTTCAGCTATGCAAGCGCGAAGGTCAGCGGAGATGATCTTTCTGATGATGATATCAAGACAAATAAAGAGAATCTCCAGAAATTCTTTGACAAGGTTAAAGAAGATCCGACTGCAGACTTCAATACTCTTGGAGATGAGATTTCTAAAGATATGACAGCAACAACCGGTACCTGTCCGACTTATGAGGAAGGCGATGACAGTGCGGCTAACGGAACTACTTATCCGGATGAGGTCCGTACCGCATTAAGAAAACTGGATGAAGGTGCACTGAACGAGGAGATTATCAAGACAGATTCCGTATGGTATGTGGTAAGACTGGATTCCAAGAATGATGAAACAGCAACAGAGAGTAAGAAAGAGTCTCTGACAAATACCAAGAAGGATGATTTTTATAACGATACTACAGATGGATGGAAGAAAAAAGCCGACATCAAAGAAGAGAAAAAACTGATCAAGAAGATTAAGATCACAGATAATCACAGCTTTACAATCCAGACTCCGACACCTACACCGGATCCGAATGTGACAGAGACACCGGCAGCTGAGGACTCCGCAGCAGCAGATTCCACAGCAGTAACCGAAACACCGGCAGCATCTGAGGCCGAAACAGAGGCAACGGAGACACCGGCGGCTGAGGAGAGTGAGACTACGGTTGCAGCAGAGGATGAGACTGCAGAGACAGATACTGAGGTGGAGACTACAGCTACACCTGAGGCAGAGAAATAAAATACGGAATATGACAAGATAAAAGAACGGGAAGTGTACGATTTATAGTACACTTCCCGTTTTGCGTTCATGAGCGGGATGTAATTATCAGATCAGATTCAGATGCTCTAATGCATGATAAATGCCATCTTTATCAACTGCGCTTGTCTGCCAGGTGCAGTCTTTTTCGATGCCCCCATAAGCATTTCCCATGGCGACGCTGATACCGGCTGCTTTCAGCATGGGGAGATCGTTTGGGCTGTCTCCGAATGCATAGCAGTTTTCTTTCGGGATGGAAAAACGATCCAGGAGAAATTCCATTCCGGTTGCCTTGCTGGTGCCTTTCTGGGTTACTTCCCAGATGCCATCTTCATGATCAAAAACAGTATAATGATCGTTACAGAATTTACGGAATTTTTCTACGTCAGAGTCCGGCAGCATATGTGCGAGGAATTTATCATAGGAATATGTGCAGGCGTCCTCACGGTTAAATTTGGTGATGTCAGTCATTGGAATCTCTTTTCGCATTCTGGCTCCGAATTCGGACTGTGCGGGAGAGGCTCCGTCATACAGGATCGCAGTGTTGGATTCGAACATTGCCTCGATCTTACATTTTCGGAGAAGATCTACGGTCTCCTTGCACAGAAGGTTGGGGACTGTACGGAAAAAAAGAAGTTTGTTATCCATGTAAATGTGGGTTCCACAGCCATATACATAGCCATCAAAATGGAGTTCGGAAATTTCTTCCGGCATCATGGCTTTGGTGCGGCCGGTGTTGATGAAGAGAAGATGGCCGTTTTCGTGTGCTTTTTTGAGAGCGAGCTTTGTACTTTCCGGAACTGTGAAAGGATGTGGAGTGAGCAGAGTTCCATCTATGTCGAAGAATAAGATTTTTTTATTGTTCATAAGATCCTCCTTATGGTCAAGCGGATATTCGCAATCCGCTTCGCTATGTAGCTCTACACCAAATAACTGCTCCGCAGTTTATCAGGAGGAGCTTCTTGCACTCCTCCTGATACAAGCAAGTCCCCACCCACTACTTATTGCTTTTCGCAACCCCGCAGGGGACTTACTTGATTTGGTTAAAAAGGTATTTCTTCTGATTCGTTTTCAGCGTTGGAGAGAGAGATGTCAGAAATTTCTTCCGGCGGATTCAGTGCGCTGACACGGATTCCATTGAGCTCTACCTCACTTTCCATTGGGATGACCAGGCATTTCCGTCCGTCAATGATGCGGGTCTCGACCAGGTCTGCACGGTCAGGTGCTACGTGGATCACGACATCCGGAGTTTTGATCTCGAATTTTCTGGTGTTGGTGATGTTGGAAGCTACCAGAGAAGATTTTTCCCCGGCGGCAAGCTCGTATTGTTCGTCAAAATTCTGAAGCTTGTCGTCCTCCACACCGCATTCTTCAAAGAGACGCTTTACTTCGGACTTGGTGAGAACAACTGGTTCCGGTTCGCCTTTTTGGGATTCAATGAGATCGTTGAGCTTTTCGTGGATCTCAAGAACTGTATCGTAGGCACAGTCATCGCCAAGGGTTTCTTCTACCAGAGCATTGAAGGAGTCACGCTGGGTTGCTGCGGACAGTGGTGTGGTGCAGCCGAAAACTTCTTCCATCATGGTGGAACGGAGGTTTTCGGCGTTTTTGGTGTAGTAGAGGAGCCCGTGGATGTCGGTGCTGCGGTCGTTGAACTGCGGGAAAAGGAATCCCCAGTCAGGCATTTCCACCAGCCAGTCACGGATACGGTCTTCGATATTGTTGGTCTCTGCGTTGTAGTGCAGGCCTGCCTTGGAGAGCTTGACCGGGCAGATGCTGCAGAGGATATGGTCGTAGATCTCATCGGAGGCGTCGAACATTTCGGCTCCGTCGGAGGATTTGCCGGGAATATCGTAGACTGCGTGGATGAGGATGATGTAGTAGTTTTCACCATAGTCGTAGTTTTCGATGATTTTGTCGTAGAAGGCTTCGGTGAGGGTGTCGTCGGTGAGTTTGCTTTCACGAAGCTTCATAAGGAAGTTCTGGGTTCCGCCTTCCGCTTCCTGGTCCAGAGGAAATTCCATGTTGATGAGGTTTTTTCCGATGGTGCCGGTGAGGGTTTTTCGGAAGATGTCGAAGTATTTGAAAGTTTCTTCTTCTGATAAGGATAAAAAGGCTTCTTTGAGTTCGGTTTTTTTGTTTTTTTCGCCGTCTACGTAACAGCCGCAGATGCGGGTGATGGAACATCGGTCGGGGGTGAACTGTTTTTTTATTTCTGCGATTTCTTTTTTATTCATGTGTGGTTTACCTCGGTTTTTTGATTAGTTTGATTATAGCACAGGTGTTTGGTGGGGGCAAGGTGACGCAGACGGACTTGTGAGATTTGCAGCAGAAGTCCGGGTGCCGTCGTTTCGCCTGGTCATACTAAGCGTCTGAGGTGTCTCACGGAGCGGCCGGCCCATAACTCGCCATGTACGCTGATGCGTACCTGGTTCAGACAGATGGGCCTTACCCTGCGGCTTGTGGCTGCCGGGTACCTCTCCGTGAGCCACCTCACACGCTAAGTATGAACCAAGGCTCACTTCAAAGCACCTGGACTTCTGCTGCAAATCTCGCACTGTGCTGGATGGCTGGGAGGAAAGGCTGAGATTGTTTGTGGTTTGACGGGAGGTTGAGAGCGTCGGCGCGTTGCTGGACGCCTGAAGGGATGTCGAATTTTTGGGATGGTTTTTTGTGGTGTTGTGATGGGATGTGTGGTATGATTTATGTATCTTATAAGATCTGGCCATTTATTTGGTTTCTTTTGGCTTCAATGTCTGAAGCGTTTTTTCAAAAATATTTATAAAAACTGTATACAGGGTTTCTGCAGTGTTTGTTTGATGGTATAATTATAGATACCAGAAGGAGTATTGTTTGAGTGATAATACGATTTTTGATGATGTTTTTCGTACTATGATGGAGAAGATGACGTTTCTGGTCGTGCCTTTGATCAATGATGTTTTTCATACGTCGTATCCGGCTGATGTGGAGATTGTGCAGTTGCGTAATGAGTATCAGCGGGTGGATGGTGAGATTATTACGGATTCGCGGTTGTTGATCGGAAATAAGATTTATCACATAGAATGTCAGAGTACGGATGACACGACGATGGCTGTACGGATGATTGAGTATGATTTTGCAACTGCTGTTGAATTTGCAAGGAAGCAGGGACGGAGGTATCGGATGGAGTTTCCACGTTCTTGTGTGTTGTATCTGAGAAGTGGTAGCAATACGCCGGATTTTCTGGAAGTGGATGTGGTTTTTCCGGATGGAGAATGTCATTTGTACAGAGTGCCCACGATTAAAGTTGATAATTATACAAAAGATAAGATATTTGAGAAGAGTCTTCTCATGCTGCTTCCTTTTTATATCATGAGATATGAGAAAAGAGGGCATGAGATGAGTGAGGATCCGCAACTTTTTCAGGAATTGCTGAATGAATATGAGGTGATCCGGAGTAAACTGGAAGTGGAGATTACTGAAGCTGGAAGGTCTGAACTGTTCAGTGATCTGATTGGACTGATCACTCGGATATCTGATTATATTTTCAGAAACGAGGAGAAAGTCCGGAAAGGAATAGGTGAGGTTATGGGCGGACATGTTCTGGAACTGGAATCTGAGAAAAGGGCAAGATTGCTTGCGGAAGCTAAAGAACAGGCTGAAGCATTGGGATTAGAACGAGGAATGGCTCAAGGAATGGCTCAAGGAATGGCTCAAGGAATGGCCCAAGGAATGACCCAAGGAATGGCCCAGGGTGAGGAGCGTCTTAGTGTTCTGATCAACAGGCTTATCCTTGATGGCCGGGGTGATGAGATTCAGAAGGTTGTTACGGATAAAGAAATGCGTGAAGCCATGTACAGAGAATATCAATTATAAGCAGAAATCATAAAGAGGAAGCCATAGGGATATCGATGTTATCTATGAAGCATTGGTTAATATATGGCTTCCTCTTTGTTTGCAGATTCGGGTCAAGCGGATATTCGCAATCCGCTTCGCTACGTAGCTCTACACCAAATAACTGCTCCGCAGTTTATCAGGAGGAGCTTGCACTCCTCCTGATACAAGCAAGTCCCCACCCACTGCTTATTGCTTTTCGCAACCCCGCAGGGGACTTACTTGATTTGGTTAAACTTATAATACAGAATATCCATAGCTGCTGACAATGGCATCGATCTTTTGACGGCTTTTGCACAGTGGGCAGTTATCGGAGCGGTAGGAGTGGTAGTCCGGGATGTCTCTGGCCTGGAAAATAGAGTGGACAGGGAGGGTGGCTACGCTGTCTACGCTGCTGTAGATGGCTGCGACACCGCGAATCTTGCCACCGTAATAGAGAATGCTTTCGATGGCACGGTTCAGTGTGGAACCGGTGGTAATGGAACCGTTGAGGATGAGGATGTTTTTACCATTGATCATCGGCTCATAGTTGTCGCGGAAGATCATCTGTCCGGTGCTGTTGAATTCCGGTGTGATGACGTAAATGGTCTGGTGAGCGTTCATGGAAAGTACACCGGCTTTGGTCAGTTCTTCAGCGAGATAGGCACCGATCACTTCAAGTCCGTCCATGCAGACGATAGTGTCTACCGGAATGGATGCTTCATAATTTGTTGCGAGAGTGGCTGCGATACGTTGCGCTTCAGCGCATCTGGATTTCATGGTGGTGAGGTCCAGATAATGCGTGATATGAGACTGAGAAGTTACGAAATGTCCCGGAATCATTTTCAGCTGAATGCGGCTGTCACTACGTGCATAGATTTTAATCATTTTGTCCTGATCCATAATAAAAACCTCCTGTCATGATCGTGTTTTACGTGGCTGTTCAGGAGTATTGTCCTGAAAGATTGCGAAACAGATTTAGTTAATGTGCATATTATACCATTAACTTCAAAAAAATGGAATAATGCACTGCAAAATATACAAAAAAATATTCTGAAATACTAATAACTTTGTTAAAAAATGCCCGATATTATGAATTTTTTGACAATGAGAATGCAGCGAAGTGGAATGCGAGTGGCTGGTGTTATGTATAAAAAGAGGAGGAGGGGAATCACTGTGGATTCCCCTCCTCCTGTGAAAGTGAGTCATTGTTATCCTTCAATAGATACATATTTGTCAGCTTCGATTTCTTCGGCTGCTTTTTTCGGAACGGAAAGTCTCAGAACACCATTCTCGAATTTAGCATGAACATCTTCGTTCTTTACGCCATTACCAACATAGAAGCTTCTGCTTGTGCTGCCTGCATAACGCTCACGGCGGATATAATTGCCTTTTTTATCTTCCTCATCTTTATCAAGGCCTTTGGCAGCGGAGATAGTAAGATAACCATCTTTCAGCTGTACCTGAACTTCATCTTTCTTAAATCCAGGAAGATCTACATCCAGTTCATAGCCTTTATCAGTCTCACGTACATCAGTTTTCATAATATTTTTGGCATGTTTGCCATAAAGAGGATTCTTGCCGCCAAAGAAGTTATCTCTGAAACCAAAATCATCCATCCAGTCATCAAATAAGTTTTCTCCAAATACACTCGGGAACATCATAAGTCATTTCTCCTTTCAAATTGAAACGCCGTTCCGGCGGATCGGATCAAGGGGATCCAGCTGTTGTCGGTCTTACCATTGCGGTTTATTCCGCTGTGGTGATGTCTTAGTTATCTGGAACATCCGGAAGCTCTTCTTTTTTTCTCTCTTCCTTTGTTCTATACGTACTATAACACGTATTATTAGCACTGTCAAGCCTTGAGTGCTAATTTTTTGTGAAGAATTTGTGAACGGTAAAATGAAAAAGTAACTTCCACCCTTAGTCATATCAAAGACACGGATTGAACATTCTGCAATGTTATAGAAACTTTAAAGCATAGAAAAAAGAAAAAAAATCAATATAATAAGGCATATAGATGACATGCGTTGAAGAAAAATTTTAACCAAATCAAGTAAGTCCCCTGCGGGGTTGCGAAAAGCAATAAGCAGTGGGTGGGGACTTGCTTGTATCAGGAGGAGTGCAAGCTCCTCCTGATAAACTGCGGAGCAGTTATTTGGTGTAGAGCTACGTAGCAAAGCGGATTGCGAATATCCGCTTGACTATGTCATTTTGGATTGGACTGACAATAAAAGGATGTGCTGAATAGTTGGAAAAATGCAGGAGGAGAAAGAAATGAAGAAAAAATATGCAGATTTTAAACTGGGTGTACCGGATTATGTAACTGTGGAGACAGAAGATGAGAGACTGGTATGCCAGGGAGGACAGCCGACAGTAACGGCCGGTGCGACTACCGTGGAATTTCAGGATGCAGGTGAACATGAGGATATATTTGTTACCTCAGAGGATGCAGTGAGATGTGTAAAACTGAGATGGAATTACAAGATCCCAAAATCCGCCAGATTCCTGGGAGATGCCTGGGAACGTACCTATGGTGATGTGGAATGGCATGGAATGAGCGGTAATCGTTATCTGCCATGGTATTTTTTGGCGAAGCTTTCTGAGAAAGTCCTCTGCTTTGGTGTAAAGGTCCGCCCTTCCGCTATGTGCTGCTGGCAGGCAGATACAAAGGGAATCACATTATTTCTGGATGTTCGCTGCGGTAATACAGGAGTACAGTTGAAAGGAAGAAAGCTGCATGCCGCACAGATCGTCTGCATGGAATCAGAAGGAGCAGATACTTTTGAGACTGCACAGGAATTCTGTAAAAAAATGTGTACAGATCCGATTTTCCCGGAGTTCCCGGTATATGGAAGCAACAACTGGTACTATGCTTACGGCGACAGCTCTGAAGAGGAGATCTTAAGTGATACCGATTACATCCTGAAACTGACTGAAGGGGTAAAAAATCCTCCATTCATGGTTATTGATGACTGCTGGCAGGAGCATCACCGCCTGGACGAATACAACGGAGGACCATGGACAAAAGGTAACGCCAAGTTCCCGGATATGAAAGGCCTTGCAGACAAGCTGAAAGAAAAAGGTGTCCGCCCGGGAATCTGGGTACGTCTGCTTCTTAATGAGGATGAGAACATCCCGGATGAGTGGAGGATTTCCTATAATGACTGTCTCGACCCGTCCCATCCGGACGCACTGGCATATATCCGAAGAGATATCGAACGGATCTGCGACTGGGGATACACTCTGATCAAACATGATTTTTCAACTTTTGATCTTTTTGGAAAATGGGGATTTGAGGCAAATTTAAGAGATAATTCCATGGAGAAATGGCATTTCTACGACCAGACCAAAACCAGTGCAGAAATTGTAAAAATGCTTTATCAGGAAGTTTACGATGCTTCCCGCAGTAATAACGCAGTGATCATCGGCTGCAATACTATCGGACACCTTGGCGCAGGTCTGATGCATCTGAACCGGACCGGTGATGATACCAGCGGACGTATCTGGGAGCGTACCAGAAGAATGGGTGTAAATACACTGGCATTCCGTCTCCCACAGCACAATGCTTTTTATCATATTGATGCAGACTGTGTAGGTATTTTCGGAATGATCCCGTGGGATAAAAACCGTCAGTGGGCAGACGTTCTTGCAAAGAGCGGCACACCACTGTTTGTATCCGCAAAACCTGGAGTTCTGAACCCGGAAGAATTTGAGGAGCTTCATCAGATCATGCTGCGGGCATCAGAACAGAAAGAGCATTTTGTTCCGCTTGACTGGGAGGAGATCGACTGCCCGGAAGTATGGGGAGAAAACGGCGAGACCATCACGTACGACTGGTATGATAACGAAGGTCCGACCATGGATGCGACAGTAGAATATTACAATGCAAAGGTAGTTGTTCCGTAAATCCGAAGAAGTGATTCAGCAATCCAGAAGATCCTCGGCATGATGATATTTTTCCCGGTATTCCCGGGGCGTCATGCCGGTTTCTTTTTTGAAGGCGCGGGAAAAGGCAAAAGGATTCTGATATCCGCAGGAGATCGCCACGCTGGATACAGGGATATCCGTGATCGTCAGAAGTTCCCGGGCATTGATGATCTTGGCTGAAGTCAGGAAAGCCTGGGGCGTGGTTCCAAGATGTTTTTTAAAAAGTCCGTAAAGGTGACTGCGGCTGATATGCAGATAGTCAGCAACATCGGTCACAGTAATATCCTGAAGCGGACTTTTTTTGATGTAATCAACAGCCTGTGTGATATAAAAATTTTCGTTGGATTCCATGGTCG
>ENA-OPRT01000301-OPRT01000301.1-human-gut-metagenome-genome-assembly--contig:-NODE-301-length-28440-cov-5.658129_pt1 | contig 28440 bp, 29 predicted proteins | sample MGYA00241895_ERZ501884 | MGnify/ENA primary metagenome ERZ501884 (study PRJEB25962, sample SAMEA2042225) | human gut metagenome | biome: human gut; feature: human-associated habitat; material: faeces...
ACTGGAAGCTGGATCAGGAGTCCATGAAAGACGAAAAGTGGTACTGGCCCATCCGCCTGCTGAAATCCTTGGCCCGCCTTCCCATTGCCAGCGATACCTGGCTGGGCTTTGGACATGCGGAATCCGTTTACGTTGAGCGTGGCGATGCGGATGTCCTGGTGCAGTCCGCCTGCCTCAGCTCTTTCATGACCCCCATGGCTACCCCTGCGGTTCCCATGTGTATGGCCAGCGGCGGCTATGATTTGAAATCTCTCATCAAGCAGTCCATCATTCCCGCCACCATTCTCTGTGTTGTCTCCGCAGGCTGGATTATGACCGTATTCCCCATGTTCTGAGAATATGCTTCACCTCCCCACTCCAAACGGGGGTGAAGCATCGAAAGGAGGTATGCTTTATGTTGGAAATCAAGCAGTTTCCCGCTGATATGAGCGCTCTGGAGGTGGACCATACCGATGCCAAGCGTTGTTTGATCTCTGGGCTGTTTGAGGAAAAAGTGGAAGTTTCGGGTCAGAAGCGGCGCTTCTACACCTATATCGTGCCGGGGTTGTGCAGCAATCAGCCTTGCCTGGTAGTAGCTCCACCGGAGGATGTGTCTGTTCTGGATTTCCTGGAAAACGGCTTTTGGATAAGGTTTGCTGAGAAGAACCAGATCTTCCTCCACATCCTGGAGCCAGAGAACGGAAAATACCGCCTGGACGGCACCGATTCCGCCTATATGAACAAGGTCTACGTGGAGATTCAGTCCCGGCGGTTCTACGTCACCATGCAGGACAATATCTACGCTGTCGGGATCGGCGGCGGTGCGGCGGTGGCCCAGCAGGCCGCCATGGAGATGGCCTCCGAGTGGTCGGGCCTTGCCACCTTCGGTGAGATGACCCCCGAGGTACTCCAAAGCGCCGGGCGGGTCCACGCCGGGGAGAACACCGGGAAGACCGAACTGGTGGTCAGCGGAACCAAGGCACAGCTTCCCGTCTGGATGTGCTGGGGGGAGACCACCGGAGATAACCAGGCGGTACGGGACTACTGGAAGGGCCAGAACGACGCAGACAACGAGGTATTTTCCAACCGTTGGGCAGATGAAATTTACTTCCCCAGCCGGGTGTGCAAAAAGAGTCAGGTCAACGAGGAGAAGATCGCCCAGGTCCGGGTGACCAACGGCTGGTCCGGCGATTTGAACGAGGAATTTTTCACCGCCATCTGGGACTTCATCAGCCTTGCCCGCCGTCACCGCAGCTTTTCTAAAAAAGCCCTGCGTTGGTATGAGGACCCCGCCGCCTACGGTGCTCAGCTCCACACCCTGGAGGTGGACGGCTTTACCCGCCGCTGGTATGAGTATGTGCCCGAGAGCGTCCGGAACAGTGCCGCGCCCGTCCCCCTGGTGGTGTGTATGCACGGCAGGGGCGGCAGCGCGGAGAGCTTTATCGACCTGTCCGGTATGAACCGGGTGGCGGAGGAGCGGGACTTTATTGTACTGTTCCCCGAGGCCAGCGTCTATCAGCAGCGCCCCGGCGGGCTGAGGAATGTCCTGCTGTGGAACGGAAGCTATCAGGGTAAGCCCATCGACGATGTGCCCTTCATTCTCAGCATGATCGAGGATGTGAAGAGCCGGTACGCCATTGATTCGGGCCGGGTGTACGCCTGCGGCCAGTCCAGCGGCGGCATGATGACCTCCGCCCTGGCGATCCGTGCCCCGGAGGTGTTCGCCGCCGTGGCCCCCTGGTCGGCCATCCGCAACCCAGACTTTGACGCCCCCCCACCGGAAAAAATCGACCCGATGGTGCCCTATCTGTTCCTCTTTGGAGAGAATGATTGGCTGTGTGTGGACCGGGAAAAGGGCGAGCTGGAGTATCATGTAGCCCCTGACATTGCTGCTTTCCTGCGCAATCTGATGAAGATCTATCAGCTGGATGAGACGCCCCACCGGTATGCCTGCGGCGAGATCAGCTACTATGTCTATCTGAACGCCAAGCGGGTTCCTCTGCTCGTTGTAGGTACTGTGAAAGAAATGTCCCACGCCAACTACCCCCGGGAAAGCTGGAACACTTACGACGAATTTTTGTCCAAATTCTCCAGACGCGCCGACGGAACGCTGGTGTATATGGGCGAGGAAGTTTAACCGTTACTAACCAGAAAAGTCCTTTACCGCAGCGCAGGCCAGGGCAGCAAAGACTGCAATGGCCTGCGCTTATATGTAATCAGGAGGTAAATAATCATGGAATACAAATATCCCAACCTGTGCAAGCCCATCACCCTGGGCCGCACCACCTTCCGCAACCGCATGTTCTCTGCGCCCATGGGCGGCACCGATATTACCAACGACGGCTGTATCGGCCCCAAATCCACCGCTTTCTACGAATTACGCGCCAAGGGCGGCGCGGCGGCGGTTACCGTCTCCGAGCTGATGGTTCATCCCTCCACCGACGGCTCCCACGCCTACCACCTGGACGAGTCCATCCTCAATTCCCTGGCCTGCGCCACCTACACCGCCGACGCCATCCGCCGCCACGGGGCCATCCCCAGCATCGAGCTGTCCCACTCCGGCATGTACTCGGGCACCTACATGACCGACAAGAACAAGCAGCACGGTATGACCCAGTGGGGGCCTTCCGCCTGCATCCGCCCCGATGGGGTTCAAGTAGGGGAACTCACGGTGGAGATGATCGATGACATTGTGGCTGCCTATGCCCATGTGGCTGGCTTGGTCAAAAGGGCAGGCTTTGAGCTGCTGATGGTCCACGGTGGCCACGGCTGGCTCATCAACCAGTTCCTGTCCCCCATGTTCAACAAGCGCACCGACGAGTACGGCGGTTCTCTGGAAAACCGCTGCCGTTTCGCCATTCGGGTGCTGAAAGCCATCCGGGAGGCGATAGGGCCCTTCTTCCCCATCGAATTCCGGCTGTCCGGAGCGGAGTTCGTGGAGGAGGGCTATGACCTGGAGGAGGGCATCCGCATTGCCCAGCAGATTGAGCCCTACATCGACCTCCTCCACGTCACCGCCGGCACCTATCAGCGCACCTTTGGCATCACCCACCCCTCCATGTTTACCGACCACGGACGGAATGTCTATCTGGCGGCGGAAATCAAGAAGCACGTCAAAGTGCCCGTGGCCACCATCGGCGGGCTGAACGACCCGGCCCAGATGGAGGAGATCATCGCCTCCGGCAAGGCCGATGTGGTCTACATGGCCCGGGCCCTGCTGGCCGACCCCTTCCTGCCCAACAAGATTATGGCAAATCAGGATGAGGATATTGTCCGCTGCCTGAGGTGCTTCACCTGTATGGCGGAGCGGGCTGCCACCTCCACCCGCCGCTGTACCGTCAATCCCCTGATTGGCCGGGAGTGTGAAGGCAGCGAGGTCGCCCCTGCCCCGGTGAAGAAGAATGTCCTGGTGGTGGGCGGAGGCCCCGGCGGGCTGTACGCCGCCTGGACTGCGGCCCGGAGAGGACATAAGGTCGTCCTGTGTGAGAAAGAAAACGAGCTGGGCGGCATTCTCAAGAGCGAGCAGGCCCTGCCTTTCAAGTACGAGATGTACCAGCTGGCAGGGACCTACGCCAAATTCTGCCGGGACACCGGAGTGGAGATCCGTCTGAACACCCCTGTTGACCGGGCCTATGTGGATGAAATGGCCCCGGACGCCGTGATTGTCGCCGCAGGCTCCAGCCCCCTGGTGCCGCCGATTCCCGGCCTGGACGGGGATAACGTAGTGATCGTCAACAACTACTACAAGGAGAAGGACAAGGTAGGTGACGATGCGGTCGTGTTCGGCGGCGGTCTGGCCGGCTGCGAGTGTGCCATCCACCTGGGCCAGGAGGGCAAGAAAGTCCACCTGGTGGAGATGCGGGACATGCTGGCCCCCGACGCCAATGTCCGCCACCGCCCCCTGCTGTTGAAGGAGATCGACAAGTATGTCACCGTTCATACTGGGTACAAGGGACTGCGGGTCACAGAGGAGGGTATCGTCTGTGAGGACAAAGAGGGCAAGGAGGTCCTGGTCCCCGGCAAATCCGTGATCTGCGCCCTTGGCCAGCGATCCCGTACCGATGTGGTGGAGGCGCTGAACGGCTCCGCTCCCTTTGTCCGGGTCATCGGCGACGCCGCCCGGGTTTCTACCATCACCAACGCCGTCTACTGGGGTTACCACGCCGCGTTGGACATTTAAACAGATACTAAGTTTGCCGCTGTTCTTCCGAAGAGGACGGCGGCAAACCATAATTTATCATTTTAATCATAAATAAGGGGGAATACCATGCCTGTTGGAGTTATTGTGAACTGTTTATCCGTGCTAATAGGGGGATTTGTAGGCGCAGCGCTTACCCGAACACTCTCGGATAAACTAAAGTCAGACCTGTCAATATTGTTTGGGTTTTGCTCCATTGCCATTGGTATCAATTCCATCATTAAGGCACAGGCCATGACCGCGGTTGTCCTGGCAATTCTGGGGGGATTTATCATTGGACATATCTTGAACTTGGACACAGCGGCAATCCATTTTTTCAGATGGCTGGTTGAAACACTGCGTCTTGGCAGAGAGAATATCGACATGGATATGTATATCACCGTAGTTGCATTGTTTTGCTGTTCCGGGTTCGGCTGGTACAGCACGTTGATAGAAGGGATTGCCGGTGATACCAGCCTATTGTTCTCCAAATCGGTTCTAGACTTTTTTACAGCCCTTGTATTTGCGGCGGCGCTGGGGAGAGCGGTCTGTGTGATTGCCGGCCCGCAGATTCTGGTTCTGCTGGTTATCTTTGGTGTTGGCCGCATGGCGGGTGCGTGGATCACACTGGGGATGTTTGCTGATCTGTCCGCCTGCGGCGGCATTTTGACGTTGGCCGCCGGTATGCGCGTAGCCAAAATCAAAAGCGTGCCTCTTGTCAACTTAATTCCGTCTCTGATTTTAGTTATGCCTCTTTCAGCACTGTGGACAACATTGATGGGATAGGGTTATTCAGATAAAAAGCGACTAAATTAAAGTGGACAAAAGTCGAGTGTACGGTCAAAGATAATAGTAAATGTCAAGTATAGAGTTATATTAGTCTGCGATATTCTTCTTCTGCTCCACTTCATCTTTACGTTCACACTTGACTAGGGATAGAATCAGCAATTCATAATATTTTTGTAAGGGTGAAAATATCCTTGACAAATCTCTTCTCAGAAGCGAATCCTTGAAACCTACGCACGGGAACACGGCATTATGAATTACCGTTTTTTCGTGGACGACGGTTGGAGCGGGGCGAATTTTGAAAGACCGAGTTTTAAGGAAATGATAGAGGGCGTGGAAAATGGCGAGATAAAGACCATTATCACAAAAGAACTCTCCCGTTTAGGCAGGAACTATCTGCAAGTCGGCATGTATACGGAAATGGTGTTCCCAAGAAAGGGAGTGCGTTATATCGCTATCAATGACGGCGTTGACAGCGAACAGGGCGACAACGATTTAACGCCGTTGAAAAATCTTTTTAATGAATGGCTGGTGAGAGATACGAGCAAGAAAATCAGAGCGGTAAAACGCTCAAAGGGCATGAGCGGAAAGCCCGTCACAAGCAAGCCTGTATATGGCTACCTCATGGACGAGGACGAAAGAAGCCCGGTTTATGAAGCACCTAATCGAGCAGAACGAGGACGGGGGCAAACGCCGGAACGCCGCCAAGAAGAAAGAGCTGGAAGCGGCAGAAAAACGGATTGCGGAACTCTCCGCTATCTTCAAGCGGCTGTATGAGGAAAGCGTGACCGGGTGCATATCGGACGAGCGTTTCACGGAGTTGTCGGCAGAAAGGGCAGGAATGTAAACACATATCGTGACAGCCGGATGCCGCTGTACATCAGTGCCAGCATCGCTGCAAGCACGGCGATGTCTGCCACCGTCGGGAGAATGCGGCTTGCTGTATATCTTCCCTTAAACAGCTTTTTATGCCACACTGCGTTCAGCCCATGATGAAGCAGGAACAGCACAAACAAGGCGGCTCCCACCCATTCGCGGGCAGCTTCTCCCCACAGGTGGTAGCCCATGAGGAACAGCATTGCTATTGTCATGAAAAGGTCAACGAGGATTTTCAGATGCTTCCGTTTCATATCACAGCCTCTGGTTACCGGTAGACCACACAAGGGGCTTGCTGGCTTCTGACGCCGTATTCTGTGCCATGACGCCGACCAGTACATGGGGGACATACAGTTCTTCCAGAAATGCCATTTCCTCCCCAGAAAGACTCAGCTCTGCTGCTTTTGCAGCCCCCTCAATGTGATGTAACTTGGTGGCACCCACAACCGGAGAAGTTACCTTCTGCATCAGCCATGCCAGAGCGATCTCCGTCATGCTGACACCCTTGGAATCTGCCAGTTCTGCCACTCTTGCAATGATCCTGCTGTCCGCCCCGGCAGTTGCATCATATTTCAGCCCTGCATAACTGTCCTCAGTCAGCCGCTTGGAGGTCTCGCCGGGGTGCTTGCTGAGACGACCACCAGCAAGGGCGCTGTACGGGGTCATGGCAATGTTGTCCTCCCGGCAAAGCTGTGCCATTTCCCGTTCTTCTTCCCGGAAAATCAGGTTGTAATGTCCCTGCACGGAAACAAATTTTGCTAAGCCTTCTTTTTCAGCCAGCGCATTGGCTTTCGCCAGCTGCCATGCAAAGCAGTTGGAAATGCCAATATACCGAGTCTTGCCCTGTTTTACCACATGGTTCAGCCCGTCCAATATGTCTTGCAGCGGGGTCTGGTAATCCCACATATGATAGATATAGAGGTCAACATAGTCCATACCGAGGTTTTGCAGGCTCTTGTCCATCATCCGCTGAATGTGCTGCTGACCGGAGATACCGTTTTCAATGTCTGCTGCCGTCCGGGGCAGGAACTTGGTGGCAATGACTATATCTTCCCGTCTGGCAAAATCCCGGATGGCTCTGCCCAAATACTGCTCGCTGGTTCCGCTCTGATAAGCGATAGCGGTATCAAAGAAGTTGACACCCAGATCCAGCCCCCGTTTGATAATCTCACGGGAGTGTTCCTCGTCAATCGTCCAGCTGTGCTGACCGTTTGCCGCATCCCCAAAGCCCATGCATCCCATGCAGATTTTGGAAACCGTCAGGTCGCTGTTGCCCAATGTTGTATATTTCATAACTGCACCTCCTTATTGTAAACCGTTCGTTTCCAACCATGTGGCAATATCATCATTCAGCGTGGAACCGCCGGAGTAGTGAACGGACAGCGCTTCACCCATAGACGCATCCGCTGCCAGCCATCTGCTCCTACGGCAGGCATATTCCCATTCTGTTTCCGTGGGCAGACGGTTGACATTTGCTGTGCGATCCCAGCTGACACGCGGCCCCTCAATGGTATACACAGGGGGCAGACCTTCCAGCTGACTGCGGCAATAGCGGACGGCATCCAGCCACGAAACGCTCTCCACAGGCAGATCATCCCTGATGAAATTGCTGGGGTTCTCACCCATCACGGCTTCGTACTCTGCCTGCATGACCTCATAGCGGCTTATATAAAAATCACTGACTGTTACCTCTCGCTGAGCCAGACCGATTTCTGTCAGCCACTGTACAAGCTGGTCACTACTGCGAACAGCCAAACCATCGGTCACAGCTGCATCAGGCTCCAGTGTGGCAATGGCCGCAGGCGTACCGGACAGACCACTGCCGCCGCTGGTGCAGAAAGGAGCAATGGTCTTGCCGCTAAAGTCCACAGCATCAAAGAAGGTGTACAGAATCCGAGGCATATCGCCCCACCAGATGGGGTAACCCACATAGATCACCGAATAGCCATCCGGATCCGGCAGTTCTCCTGCAATGGCAGGACGGGCGCTCTGGTCGTTCTGCTCGGCTGTTGCTCTGGTGGAATGGTCGTTGTAGTTTAAGTCCTCGTCGGTATAGGGGTGCTCCGGGACAATTTCATAAAGATCGGCACCGGTCAAGGCTGCCAGCTCCTCTGCGGCAGATCGGGTGATTCCGGTAGCGGAGAAATAGACAACCAGCGCCTTTTCTTCGGCAGCTTCCATTTCGGACGTTTCCTCTACATTGTTGTTTCCTTCCACAGGAGATGCAGTTTCTTCCTCCGTGGGTGCGGAGGTGTCCATGGATGCAGAAGAGCTTTCTGTCTGTGCGGAGCTTTCAGCTCCGACGGATTGAATTTCATTTGTGGTTCCTGCGCAGGCAGCCATACAGAAAAACAGCGCAGCAATCAGAACCATAGAGAATAATTTCTTCATAACTGTACCTGGAGACTCATGTCTTCGGACATGAGAGGAATGGTGCCCCTCAGCGTCTCTTACAGAGCCTCTCTTTCCTTTTTTTATTGAATATCCAGAACATGCGTTTGCTTTTTCTTTTTCGCTATGCTATAAAGCATCAGTCGGTGAAAAGTAATGGTTACCCATTCATCCGGCTCACCTTTTCCCGGCACGAATACGATCTGGTTTGGAACCGGGATTACTCGCTGCGGGACGGGATGTTTCGCTTAAACACACTGTCTGGCCGCTTGAAGGTTCCCTTGAATCCAAAGGCATGGAGCATTGGCTTTCCTGCGAAGGCCGGTTTGGCACGGCCAAGCTGCTTTGTAAAAACAGGAAATGGTTTCCGCATGTTCCGGTTGCCCTGGAAAAAGCGCGTTCTATTCCGGCCGTCCGGTCAAGCAGAAACGGGCGAACATGCTGGCCCTTCGGAAAGGTCTTCAGGCCCGTGGAACCAAATCCGCTAAACGGAAGCTTAAAAAGCTTCGGGAGAGAGAATCCCGTTATGTAACTGCGGTAAACCATGCAGTTACCAAGGCACTTGTCTCCCACTATGGAGCCGGAACGCTTTACGTGCTGGAGGATCTGACCGGTGTAAGGAAAGCCACAGAGCAGGTCCGCACCAAACAGCGCTATGTGACGGTCAGCTGGTGCTGCTATGAATTCCGGAAGATGCTGGAATACAAAGCACTCCTGACCGGTTCCCGTGTGATTGCCGTGGCTCCGGCCTATACAAGCCAGGACTGCCCGATATGTGGAAATCGTGCCAAGGAAAACCGAAACCGGAAGCGGCATGAATTCCAATGCCGGAAGTGCGGATACCAAAGTAATGATGACCGAATCGGCGATGAATCTGTACCTTGCCGCTCCGAAGAGCATCCCAGCGTAACAATTCGATTCCGTTGGTATCGAAAACGAATCCTCCTCTGGTTAGCAGAGGTCTGTTAGGTAAAGCCGAAGCAGAAGGGCTGCAGTCAATCAGCCTATAGTAGCCAATGTTTGAGGTAGGAGACAGAGGAATACTCTGTCGCTTGTACTACGGTAGTTGAGTTACAAGCCCGTGTCTTGAGACATGGGTAATTGACAGATTATTCCTTCCTAATATATGATGGTCACACCTTATTTTAATTTCCCATAGGTTTCCGCATCCACAGCTTCCAGCCATTTGTTGGAGCCATTCTCGCCGGGGACTTCGATAGCCAGATGGGAAAACCAACTGTCAGGGGCAGCACCGTGCCAGTGCTTCACGCCCACAGGAATGTTGATGCAGTCACCGGGGTTCATTTCAATGGCGTCCTTGCCCCATTCCTGATAGTAACCACGACCTGCCACGCAAATCAGAATCTGACCGCCGCCCTTCGCAGCGTTATGAATATGCCAGTTGTTGCGGCAGCCCGGTTCAAAGGTCACATTGAACACACCAACCTGACTGGTGGAGACAGGGGAAAGGTAGCTCTGTCCCACAAAATACTGTGCATAGGCATCATTAGGGGCACCGATTGGGAAAACCATGCCGTTTTCATGGGCAGACTTGGCATCCGTGACCGCATCCTCTGTCCAGACCTCCTTTGCTATGTTGAACACTGCCCAGCCTTTGGGCCAGCCTGCGTAGAAGGCCACATGGGTAATGACTGCAGCGATCTCTGCCTTTGTCACACCGGCTTTCTTTGCGTTTTCCAGATGGTAGCGCAGAGAAGAATCCGTTACGCCAGAGGACATCAATGCTACAACCGTGATGATGCAGCGGGTTTTGTGGTCAATATCCTGATTGCTCCAGTTCTCGCCAAAGAGAATATCATCGTTATAGTGGGCAAATTCCGGGGCAAAGCTGCCCAAAGCGTTTCTGCCCGCAGTCTGTACGACTTTTTCCATAATCAAATTTCCTTTCGTTATATTTTCTTAATCCAGCATTCCAATTCTTTTTCGGTTACATTAGAGAGGAACACTTTGCCCTCTGTGATCGTGGTGCTTTCATCCACAGAGGTACGCAGATAGTTCACGGCATGACCGAAACCGCTTCCGCCGGATGTTGCGAACAGAACGATTTTCTTGCCGGAAAAATCATGGCTTTCCAGAAAGCTGTTTACGATGGTAGGAGCGATATACCACCAGATGGGGAAGCCAAGGAAAACCGTGTCGTATCGGCTCACATCCAGATCGGTTTCTGCCAGAGCCGGACGAGAGCCGCGGTCATTCATTTCTATACTGCTGCGAGAACGTTTATCCATCCAGTTCAGGTCTGCGGATGTATAGGGAATTGCAGGGGTAATTTCATGCAGATCGGCATTTGCTGCCTGTGCCAGCTTACCTGCAACAGAAGCCGTTGTTCCGCTGGCACTAAAATAAGCTACAAGTGTTTTGGACATTTTACTTTTCCTCCTTTTTTGACTTGAAGGACAGGCATTTGCCCAGCACCTCGCCGGTAGCCAGATATTCATAGCTGGGGAACTGGAACAGCACGGGCTTCAGCTTGTTGTAGTCCGGCTTACCAGTTTCGGTCATACAACCTTTCTCCACATAGGTTCCGTCGATGGTGCAAATGAAGCTCTCAAAACCGTCCGTCTCATAAATGTCCACCACACTGCACACCATGGTCAGGGGAGACTTTTCGATGATGGGAGACTTGCCATCCTGTGTCAGCCACGCAAACAGCTGAGACTTATCCTCCTTGCTTCCGCTGAGAGAGCCTGCCAGATCTGCCTCCGGCAGCATATCCGGCTGCACCAGATTGATGGTCAGCTTTTTGGTTTCCTTGATAATACTGTTGATAAAGTGTGGTTTTGCCAGACTGACCAGAACCTTGTCATGGCCGATGATGCCTACATGGGCAACCAGTGTCCATGTGGGGTTTGCCCCATTCATTGCACCGATCACAGTGACCGGAAGGGGGTACAATGCCAGCAGAGAGCCAATGTTTTTCTTCATAGATTATTCCTCCTGTTGCTTTACTTTTTGAAGTTTGTGCCGCAGATAGTCCAGCTGCCGCAGCTGATTTTCCCGTAGATGAATTTCCTCCAGTGCAGCCTTACGCCGTGCATTCAGCATTTCCAAACGCTGCTCTACGGTGTGGCTGCCATCCAGAAGCAGCTGCATATAGGTTTCCACTTCCTGACTTTCAAAGCCTACCTCGTGCAGCGTCATAATCATGCTCATGCGCTCCAGATCTTCGTCGTCATACTGCCAGACTCCCATGATTTTCTTCACGCTGGAGCAAAGCCCGAAGCGTTCATATTCTTGCAGCGTTTCCAGTGGGATCTGATAGCGTCTGCTTGCTTCCTCAATCGTCATTTCCTTCTCCTTGTGCAAAAAAATGTAGGTATCCCAATTGGAATACCTACATTGTATCGTCTGTTATTAAAAATGTCGAATACCTATATTACATTCTGAGAAATGCTCAAATCGTATTTCTCAGCCACTTGATAAAGCAATCGGTTGCCTGTGCCTGAAATTGATTCTTCTTCCATACAACGACCGCTCCGGTTTCTACCGCAGAAGCAAATGGAACAAATATCAGCTCCTCATAAAAACTGCCCAGATCAAAGCACAGCGCCACCCCGGCATTTTGCCGCACCAGAGCGGCGGCGTTCAGGATTAAGTTATAGGTTGCAGCAATCTCAAGCCGGTCATATGTTTCACCAAACCATGCCGACAGTTCGTGCCGGACAACCTCTCTCCGGGGAATGAGCAGCGGTACCCTCAGCAAATCTTCCGGAAAAACCGACGGTTTCTGTCCGAGGGGAGAGTCCTTCCGCACCAGAACGCCCCATTTTTCCTTCCATGGCATACGAATGAAATCGTACTTGCCAATATCCACCGGCTCCATCAAAAGTCCCATGTCCAGAAGTCCGGCTTCCATCCGCTCCTTGATGTCGTCTGCTGTGGCGCTGTAGAGGCTAAACTGTACCAGCGGATATTTCTGACGGAAAGCGGTCATCTGCTCGGCCAGCAGGGTCATATTCCGGGTTTCACCGCAGCCAATGGAGATCTCGCCGGAAATATCCTGCTCCCTGTTTGTGAGCTCCTGCATGGTTCGATCCGACAGGGCAACCAGTTCCTGTGCCCGTCTTTTCAGGAGCATCCCATCTTCTGTCAGGGAAATATTATATTTTCCACGCCGAAACAACGTCACGCCCAATTCCTGCTCCAACTGCTGCAACTGCCGGGAGAGCGTTGGCTGGGTCACATGAAGCAGCTGTGCCGCTTTTGTAATGTTTTCTTCTCTGGCCACCATGAGAAAATAGCGTAATACACGCAGCTCCATGGAGCAATCACCGCCTTTCCTGCTTTTCATTATATTAATCCATTCTATTCATTTCAAGCATAACTGCCATCAAGTTATACAGCTTTTGTTTTTTTGATGCTGCATTTCCTGCAGGGTAGAAAGAAAGCCATAAGCTAAACTCAATTTTCAGAACCGCAGTTCCCCACCATGAATAGTCAAGGAACAGGGACAATTCTCTATACGGCTGAAATTTACCGTTTGGGGACAGGAACTTCTGTTCCATGTTTTTGAAAAAGTAGACCAAAAAAGGGCAGGTCATTTTCTTGTGACCTGCTAAAGTCTACTATAAGTTCATGCTTTGAACAAGTATTTCTTTTATATTCTTCTATTTACAGCCTGTTCACTGCCTTGTATAATGGAAGCAGGCAGTTCCTGCTGCTGGGTAGCTTCCATCTCCGAAAGGGGGTGGTATAACATGAGTACATATGAGACACTTTCTTTGATGATAGCGTTTGGGGTACTTGTTGTTATGATTACAGGTACAAAAAAATAGTCGCCCGCCTCCCAAGCTCAGTGACTATTTTTAATTAAGCTATTAACTTGGAAGCCACTCACTGGAGTGAACTGCCTTTTTTGTACCTTTATTATAATCCAATTCTACCACATATGTCAATCATGGATTTTCTTTATACTTCCCAAAGGATGTCTAAAGGTATATCTGGAATTTCCAAAATGCTTCAGTGCGTATTCCAGGGGCAAACGATTCTGACGAAAAAAATAGCAGTCAGACATGCTCCAGTGCCAGTAATTCCGAAGCTGCCTTCGCATCCTTTACTCTTATTAGATTATCCCATGCATCTTCCTTCCCAAGCAAACTCATCCCACCATGCCACACGAGACAATCATTAGATGATGAATCAGAATATTCGGAGTCAACCTTGTCCAGGTTCTATATTCGCAGTCATCACAATACCTTTTTTCCCTTTTTGCTTTGGGCATAGGGCAGTGTTCCAACGATTATCACATTGAGGATAGTAATTCCCATTTTTAGCTCTTTTTGCAAATACATCTTTCCCGCCCAAAACATGGAGAAAAATCGGGTTGCCAGATTTGTGCCAATATATTGCTGACTGATTCTGGCTCCTTGATCCAAATCGTATTCCGCGGCAGAAAGCGCGTCTGAGAATACTTCACTTTCAGAATATGGTATGGCCGCTTTATTAAGAAGGGCTCTAAGTTTTCTGTTCTCAGCCTGCAAATCTCTGACTAACTTCCCGATGGAATCAAAATCATAAGCCCCTATATTCATGCAACTCCCTCTTTTTATATCTGCGGTTCCAACTAACCGCCCTTAATGTCAACCCTGCCTTTTTAGACCCTCCCCGTCTTTACCGCCCGGAACAACCAGCCGCTTCACATCCGTATCAAATTCATCCCCTGTCACCAATGAAACCGTATATCTTTCATCGAATAAATCAATCAGGTTTTCCACGTCCCTGAAGGTGTGCAGATAAATTTGTCCGCCGCGTATATCAAATACCCCCTGCCAGCGGGGGACTGTATTCACCCTCTGTATCAGTTCTTCCGCTGTCTTTTCCACCACATGGTAATGCTTAATCCGCATCATCTTGCGGGAATATTTGGTCTGGTTCCGCTCAATATAGGCCGTTAATTTTTCACAGTTGATCACCAGACGGATATCTGAAATATCAGACACCGCCTTTTTGGCCGATGCCTTGATGAAGTCATTGAACCCGAAATGTCTCTGCATCAGGCCGATATCTTTGGTGACGATTGTGTCCCCTATGATGAGCAGGTCTACTTTTCTTGTGATTACAAAGAGCTGTTCCGGCATTTCCACAAAACAATCGGTCTGTTCCGTATCTAATATCCGGGCAAAAAAGTGCTGGTTTTTCTTATTGGGGATTGTGGCGGGAAGTATATACTGGTAGGCCCAGATACTGTGAAGGCCCCTTCTGAAGCGGAAGAGTATGGCATCGGCCTTGTCCCTGTCGTCCATGCAGAAAGGCCCCATCTGTTCTTCCGGGGTATTTAAAAGCTCAAACGGTTTGTAATCGTCATCCTGCTTTATGATATAAAAAATATTCTGATTGCCCCCCGCTTGTTCAGCCATTGCATATTCTGCCTCATCATCAAGATACAGTTCCCTGATACTCTTGACGATGGAGTTTTGGACTTTATGCTTAAAATCGTTTTCCCTGCCGGTAGGGCCCTCATAAAAGGTGAAATGCTTAATAGGCGGATTCCTGGTTTTCATCATAATGAACATATCAAATCCAAATTCATCATCCGCAAACAGTTCCGCCAATGAATTTACAATTATTTCCTTTGACGTTTTTTCGGCAACATCTTTCTTACCATGTTCTCTATGTTCTCTTTGGTTTTCCATTGTATTTTTCTCCGCTATTTCAGTTTTTATTGTACATCAGGCAGACATCATCCGATATATACTTCCATTTCACTATTTTTTCCTCTGCAATGCCTGTTTTGCACACTGCAATCATGGTTTTATCCTTACAGCCGTCTATGACAGGATTGATGAAGTGGAATTTGTATATCCTGTAACCCAACAGGGTCAGTATAGGGTTCTGATAATACAGATGGGTGGTCCACATCAAGCGGATGACCAGCCCTAAAATACCGGTAAAAATGATGAACCCCTTTAAGGTCTCCACGTCATCCAGCAAAAGAGGCAGCACAAAAGTCATGAAAAACGTGATTCCGGAATCCGTTATCTCTTCTTCAATCACGACTTTTTCGCCTGCATCCACAAATCCGGACATCTGCATGCTCTTAAACTGGCACATGGCGGTTATGCTGTAAAGGGAGCATGCCAATGAAGCGATAGTGACGGCAAACGGACCCAGGTACGGGTGGTTCCATATCCGGTTTATGACACTGAATTCCCCCTGCATCAAAGAACGGATGAAATGGCATATGCCGGATATCATCCTGTAGTCAGAATATTTTATGAAAATTAAAATAAACAGCGGAAGGAAGGACTGAATGACAAGCTTCCTTTTCAGCTTTAAGTTTTGTTCCCCCATAGTTTCCTTTTGCCTCCCGTTTTTGGCATGAATAAAATACCTTATATATATATGTTCCATGACTACAGTCTACTATAAATCCGGGAGATGAACAAGGAAACTTTGAACCTTAAGCCGCACTTTTCAAACATGCTCTAGTGACAAATCACCTTGCCCTGTGTTATACTGAAATTGAAAAAACATCAGCCAATTGACGGGATATGGAAGGACGACCTTTACATGCAGACATTGAACCAGGACATAAAAGACCGTACATTTAAGCCTGTATACCTTCTGTTCGGTGAAGAGGCCTTCTTAAAGAAAAGTTATAAGAGCCGCCTGAGAGAAGCCCTTACCGGCGGGGATACCATGAATTATAATTATTTTGAAGGAAAAGGGATGAATGTGAACGAAATCATCGGTCTTGCGGACACCATGCCCTTTTTTGCGGAGAAGCGCCTTGTACTGATGGAGGACAGCGGATTCTTTAAAGGCGGGGCAGGAGCGGACGAGCTGACTGAGTATATGGGAGGAATCCCTGAATCCACCTGTCTTATATTTGTGGAATCGGAAGTGGACAAGAGGAGCAGACTATATAAGGCAGTGAAGAAATACGGCTATGCTGCGGAACTGAGTCATCAGGAACCGGCCCAGCTTGCCAGATGGGCGGCAGGCATCCTGTCTAAGAACGGCAGGAAGATTACCGGCCGCACCATGGAATTCTTTTTGAGCAAGGCAGGGGATGACATGGAGAACATCAGCTCGGAGCTGGAAAAGCTTATAAGCTATACTCTCGGCCGTGAGGTAATCACAGACGAGGACGTGGAAACCATCTGTACCACCCAGGTAACCAATAAGATATTTGACATGATAACAGCCATTGCAGCACGGCAGACCCGCAAGGCCATGGACCTCTATGAGGATCTTCTGACGCTGAAGGAACCGCCCATGCGCATCCTTTTTCTTATAGCAAGGCAGTTTAATCAAATCCTTCAGGTCAAGGACCTGATGGGAAAGGGGATGGATAAAAGTACCATAGCGTCCAGGCTCAAGCTTCAGCCCTTTGTGGTGGGAAAAATCATGCTGCAGGCCAAGACATTTACCAGGGAACAGATCCTGTCGTATGTGAATCTCTGTGTGGATGCCGAGGAAGGTGTTAAGACCGGAAAGCTGCAGGACCGGCTGGCAGTGGAACTGCTCATAGCAAACAAATATGAATAAAAATAAGAGGAATGAAGGCGATGGATATGATGGAGACAATTGAACTGGAAGATTTAGGGGATCAGGCCAGGCAGGTGCTGGAGGAGCTTATGGAGGTGGCCCGCCTGAAGCCGGGACAGATTCTGGTGGTAGGCTGTTCGTCCAGCGAGATAGACAGCTTTAAGATTGGGTCCCACTCAAGCGCGGAGATAGGGATGGCTGTGTATACGGCTCTTTACCAGGAACTAAAGCCAAAGGGAATTTATCTGGCTGCCCAGTGCTGCGAACATTTAAACCGTGCCCTGATTCTGGAGGCAGAGGCAGCTCAGGCTTACGGCTATGAACCGGTGAATGTGGTTCCCCAGCTAAAGGCCGGAGGTTCCTTTGCCACGGCTGCGTATGCTACCCTGGAACATCCTGTGGCAGTGGAGCACATCAGTGCCCATGCGGGAATTGATATAGGCGATACCCTCATTGGCATGCACATGAAGGACGTGGCAGTCCCGGTGCGGATTAAGACAAAAGAGATAGGAAGCGCCCATGTGGTATGCGCCAGGACCAGACCTAAGTTTATCGGCGGTATCAGGGCCCGTTACGACGAGGAAAATATGTAAGGATCGCAGCCGGTTACTGACATAGAATATGAAAATGGGATATGAGGAGGGTAAGCGCTCAATAAAATAATGGCTATCTTTTTGTAAAGCATCCAGCTATAGTTAAAGCAAACTGTTCCAACTTCAACTTTTTGATTTGATCCGGCATCTCTGCTGTATCATTTCTGACCAGGGCATCAGATCTTCTATACCTTCGGGCTCATCTTTGTAGTCCGGCATATAGAGCAGTACGGTCTTCAGATACGCGTAGATGTTCAGATTGTTAAGTTTTGCAGTCTCCGCCAGGCTGTAGATGATGGAACTGGCCTGAGCACCCTTTACGGTATTGGTGCGTCTATGTTCATGTCTGTGGCAGTTGGCAATCAAAAAGTGCGGTATCTTTCCATCAAGGATATCGACATTATTTCTCAGATGGTCTATCTGGTATATCGTAACGACCTTGCCATGACTGCCCCCATGGAGTATCTTGTCTCTTTGCTGTATCACCCTTAGTTTCGTCACATACTATGGGGCTGTGAAAAAAGTCCCATAAAAAAAGAACGCTTTCAGGTACAGGACCTGGAGGCGTTCTTCTTTTTGTGGTAAAATTAAGCTACTATGAATAATATTACCGAGAAGTATTATAGCCTAAAACAGGGAAGATTGCCACTGTTTCTTTCAGATTGTCTGGATATCTGTGATCCGGTATTAGCATTTGACAGAATCATGGAGGAGATTGGAATAGAAAAATATCTTAGGCCAGAGCCTTTACACAGGATAGGCCGGCCTGGATATAATCGGGTCAACATGCTAAAGACAGTCTTATTCGGCTTTATGGACACAGGATACGCTTCCCTTCGGGAATTGGAAGACCGATGCAAAGTTAACATCCGTTACATGTACCTGATGGATCATGAAACTCCCAGCTACCGCGCCTTCAGTTATTTTATTTTTCATGAACTTCTGCCCGCCTTGTAATTTCTTCATATCGTTGCACAATTCCCATCAACCTGCTATAATTTATACAATATGTTATATTTTTTCGCAAATTTTATTTGAGAGCGGTATCTGTGACCAAAACCGGAATAAGGGATTTTCATGGATACGATGCCCTCACGTCAGACCGGGTGTATAAAAAGGCCATTCCCCATGAACAGGCAGCCAATATGATTCTAAACGGCGAATGCGGCTGCTTTTCCTCCAGGCTGCTGGACTGCTTTAAGAATGTGGAGCAGCAGCTTGCTGACCTGTGTAAATGGTACCGGACGGCAATGTACCGGCTCCAGCCAAGCTGTCCCGCCACGGTAGTGTGCCGGGGATGTGGGGAGTATTGGGTGGGTTTTTGAGAGGAAGGGGGGGGGGGTGATTTGACGGCCCTGTTTCTCCTGAAGCAGAGGGCCCGGGATAATGCCGCGGATTTGGCGGAGGCTCTGAGGGCCTTGCCGGAACATCAGAATTCATGGATTTATGTGGTGGACATGGAAAGCCATGAACTGCTGCTCATCAACAACAAGACATATAAGATTACGCCGGATTCAAAGATGGGCATGAGCTGCCATGATATCACCTGCTATAAGACGGCGGAAGAAAATGGCTGAAATAAATAAAACAGGTGAGCAGAACGTGGAAATTGGAATATGCTGACAGTAGAGACTGTTGCGAAGAAGGAGTTCCATATGAAACGTTGTGTACCGTTAGAGCCGGAGGCAGAGGAGGTCTGTCAGGCAAATTCCAAACCGCCCCTTATATTTGAGCTGCCCCCTGCCGAGGGAAGGATGGTTCTGGAAAAGGCCCAGGACGCGCCTGTGTACAAATATCCGGCCCGTGTCAGCAAAGTGCGGGTCAATACCGGAAGATGGGGCGCTATTCCGGTATGGCTGGTGGATCCGGGTGTTTCCTGCCAGCCAGCCAATGTCATCTTTTATATCCACGGCGCAGGCTGGGTGTTCGGAAGCTTCCACACACATGAAAAACTGGTAAAGGAGCTGGCTGCCAGAACCGGATGTGTTTTGATATTTCCGGAGTACTCCCGTTCGCCTGAGGCGCGCTGTCCCACAGCCATTGAGCAGTGCTACAGCGTCATGTGTATGGCTCCGGTCCTTGTGAAAACCATGGGATATGCCATGAATCCCGGAACCTTCACCGTGGCCGGGGACAGCGTGGGAGGCAACATGGCCACGGTCATGACCCTCATGTCAAAATTCAGGAAGGGACCCTTCATCCAGAAACAGCTGCTGTATTATCCGGTCACCAATGCCTGTTTCGATACCTGTTCCTATAATGAATTTGCGGCGGGATACTACCTGTACCGGGCGGGTATGCAGTGGTTCTGGAACCAGTATGCCCCCTGTCGGAAGGACAGGGGACAGATTACGGTCTCGCCTCTTCGGGCGTCCGCGGAACAGCTGAGGGGGCTGCCGGCTGCCATGATACTCAACGGCGAGGCGGATGTCCTCAGGGACGAGGGCGAGGCATATGCCAGGAAGCTGCGGGAGGCTGGGGTGGATGTGACGGCCCTGCGGTTCCAGGCCATAATCCACGATTTTGTCATGCTCAATTCCCTGGACCGGACAAGGGCCTGCCGGGCGGCCATGGATGTGTCCACGGAATGGATTAACCGGAAGAACCGGGAAAAACAGTAGGCCGGTAAAATAAAACAAAGGCGGAGACAGCGCTCGGGTCTCTGCTTTTTCTTTTTTAAAAGGAAGAAACTTGAAAATGAACGTTTTCTATTTTATACTGAAAGACAGAAATTGGATGGTATGGATAAAATTACATAAGAGGGGGGAGCTGGATTATGATAAAGGTATTTCTTGTGGAGGATGAGATCGTCATGCGGGATGGCATCAAGAACAACATTCCATGGGAGAAGGAAGGGTTGGAATTCGCAGGGGAGGCCAGCGACGGAGAACTGGCCTATCCGCTTATCAGAAAGGTGCAGCCGGACATCCTCATAACGGATATCCGCATGCCCTTCATGGACGGACTGGAACTCTCTGAACTGGTGAAAAAGGAGTTTCCCAGAATCAAAATCATTATACTCAGCGGGTACAATGAATTTGACTATGCCAAGCAGGCCATCCACATCGGGGTGACGGACTATCTTCTGAAGCCTATTACGGCTGCCAAGCTTCTGGAAGCAGTGAAGAAGGTGGCGGATGTGATTGAGCAGGAGAGAGAGGATGCCCGCCTCATGGATAAGTACCGCCTGGAGATGGCGGAGAACACGGTGCTGGAACGCCAGCGGCTGCTGCGTGACCTGGTTACGGGGCGGGTCAATTTTAAGGAAGCCCTGGAACGCGGGGAGCAGGTGGGGATGGATTTGTCCGCTTCCTTTTACCAGCTCATGCTGTTTAAGCTTATGCCGATGGGATCTGCCGTGGCCTATTCCGACCGGGTGGTATCCTGCCAGGAAGCCATTGAGGAACGGATGGAGAGCCGGCAGCACATCCTGGTTTTTGACCGGGGGGACGAGGGATGGGCCTTCATTCTCACAGGGGAGTCTGAGCAGGAGGTGGAGCGCAGGATGAGGGAGTGCGCCGCCAGTCTGGGAGAGCTGGCCGGGGCCTGTAAGGACATACAGTATTTCGGCGGAATCGGAAGCTGCGTGAACCGCCTGGGCGATTTGCAGACCTCCTATCTGCAGGCAGGGCGGGCGTTTGCGGCCAGGTTTTTCACGGAAATGAACCGGGTCATAAGCTACAGCCAGATGGACGGAATGGTCCATGGATCCGGGGAAACCATAGATATCCACTCTGTGGACGCGTCCAAGGTGAACAGGAAGACCCTGGAAAATTTCCTGAAACAGGGGACTGTGGGCGAGGCATCCGGGTTTGTGGAAAAATATTTCCAGAATGTGGGAGAAAAGAACTGCCAGTCCTTTATGTTCCGTCAGTATATTGTCATGGACTGCTATCTCTGCGTCAGTACGTTTCTGGAACAGCTGGGGCTGGACATAGGACGCCTTCCCCGGGAACTGTCGGATATGGAAAAGGTCCTTAAGGACGGTTATACCCTGGAGGTGCTGAAGGGAAAGCTGGCAAAGCTTTTTGGGGAGGTCATGACCTTAAGGGACAGCCAGACAGCCAGCAAGTACAGCCAGGTTCTGGACGAGGCCAGGGCGTTTATCCATGATAATTACGCCAAGGAGGAGATTTCCCTGAACACGGTGGCTGCCAGGGTCAATATAAGCCCCAGCTATTTCAGCTCCATCTTCAGTCAGGAGATGGGAGTGACCTTTGTGGAATATCTCACAGGGGTGAGGATGGAAAAGGCGAAGGAGCTGCTGATGTGCTCCAATCTTAAGACCTCCGAAATCGGGTACGAGGTGGGATATAAGGATTCCCATTACTTCGGTTATCTGTTCAAGAAAACCGTTGGATGTACGCCTAAGGAGTACAGGGCGGGAAGCAGGGAGGCCTTATGACGGGAAAATGGAGGACCGGGTCCGGCGGGAAGGAGTGGGACGGAAGCCGTCTCCTGGAGCGCCTGCCCCTGGAAAAGCGCCTGAACCTGATGACATTTATCATCATCATTCCTCTGGCGGTGCTGGTTATCTATCTCATGGCAACGGTGGCCAAGTTCTGCAATGCCTACACCCAGAGCATAACCAACATCACCCAGGCCAACAGCGTTACGGCCAACCTGCGGGAGGATGTGGACTACAGCATGTACCGCATTGTCATAGGGATGCGGACCTACCAGTCCATCCATGAGCTGATGGAGGAGGACAGGCCCTACGGCTGGGAGCAGATTAAGGACCCGCATCAAACCATAAGCGATGCCAGAAAGACCTACCGCCAACTGTTAAAGCGGACGCCGGAGGGGGCCAACCGGACCAGGATTAACTGGCTGATGCACTGCCTGGACCAGCTGGAACAGAGAGTGAACGAGATAGAGGACAACCTTCCCCACGGCATGTACGATAAGAACATGGAAATTCTGGATTACGGCGTCCGTGTGCTGACTGCCGACATCGAAAAGCAGGGAAGGGAGTACGTGTACTATGAAACGCTCCATGTCCAGGAGATACAGAAGGAGCTGGAGAGCCAGGAGCACACGGCCATCGTGGTCAGCCTGACCCTGCTGGTATCCATTCTGCTTATCAGCCTTCTCCTCAGCCGCAGGATAACCAAAAGCGTTACCGTTCCCATACAGAAGCTCTGCAACGAGACAGAGAGGGTTGCAAAGGGAGATTTCACCTCCGGCCCCAAGATCGAGGCGGGGGATGAGCTGGCAATCCTTACGGGAAGCTTTGACCACATGAAGGAGGAAATCGGGCGGCTGATTGAGGACATACGGCAGGAACAGAACCAGCGCCGGGTCATGGAACTGCAGCTTCTTCAGGAGCAGATCAATCCTCACTTCCTCTACAACACCCTGGATACCATTGTGTGGCTGGCGGAGGGAGGGCAAAACCGGGCCGTGGTGGACATGGTCACCTCCCTGTCAGAATTTTTCCGCACAACCCTCAGCGGAGGAAAGGATTTTATCACCATGCGCGAGGAAATCGGCCATATTAAAAGCTATCTCCAAATCCAGAAGGTCCGCTACCAGGATATCATGGACTATGAGGTCACCCTTGAAAAATCCCTGGAGGAATGCAGAATCCTGAAGCTTACCCTCCAGCCTCTGGTGGAGAACGCCCTTTACCACGGAATCAAGAATAAAAGGGGGAAGGGACGTATCTGGGTCCGGGGATACGCAAAGGAGGACATGGCTGTGCTGGAGGTGGAGGATGACGGAGCGGGCATGACGGAGGAGGAGACGGAGGCCGTCAGGCGAAAGCTCAGAGGGGAAAAGGATTCGTCCTTACGGGAGGGGCCTGCTCCCAAGGGAGGTTTTGGGCTTTTCAATGTGGCGGAGCGCCTGCGCCTGAACTATGGTTCCCGGTGCAGTCTGGAGTTCGGGAGTGTCCTGGGGCTGGGCACAAGGGCAGTGGTGACCATTCCCCTGGAATCCGGATATGGCGGGGAAGGGGAGGATTGAAAAATATCCAACCATAATCGTAAAAAAACACCCAAATGTATGAATAAACTGTGAAAAATCTAAAAATCGTGTACAAAACAACGGAGAAATTCCGTTGTTTTTGTTATTAACAACTGATATGATTATTCCAACAAGGGGAAACAAAATACAAATCAAGGAGGTTTACGTATTATGAGAAAAAAAGGATTAAGCGTTATGTTATGTGCAGCAATGGCAGCATCCCTGCTGGCAGGGTGCGGCGGCGGAAGCAAGCCTGCAGAGACAGCAGCAGCTCCCGCGGCAGCTGAGACAACGGCGGCGGCCGACACCACGGCAGCTCCTGAGAAGACAGAGGCTGAGACAGAGGCTGAGGCAAAGGACGACGCGGCATCCGGTGATTTGATTGTGGTTGGTTATGCGCAGGTTGGCGCTGAGTCTGACTGGAGAACAGCTAATACAGAGTCCTTCAAGTCCACCTTTACAGAGGAAAACGGCTACAAGCTGATTTTTGACGATGCACAGCAGAAACAGGAGAACCAGATTAAGGCCATCAGAAGCTTCATCCAGCAGGATGTTGACTACATCGTAGTGGCTCCCGTAGTTGAGACAGGATGGGAGGCGGTTCTCCAGGAGGCACAGGAAGCAGGAATTCCGGTTATCCTGTCCGACCGTCAGATGGACGTGGATGAGAGTCTGTATGAGTGCTGGGTAGGCGGCAATTTCATCAAGGAAGGCGAGACAGCAGGAAACTGGCTGGCTGATTACTTAAAGGCACAGGGAAGAGACGGCGAGGACATCAACATCGTTACTCTTCAGGGAACCATCGGAGCATCCGCTCAGGTTGGCCGTACAGAAGGTTTTGGAAACATCTTAAAGCAGCATGACAACTGGAAAATGTTAGATATGCAGACAGGCGAATTTACACAGGCTAAGGGCCAGGAAGTTATGGAATCCTTCCTTAAGTCCTATGACGATATCGATGTGGTAGTGGCTGAGAACGACAACATGGCATTCGGCGCTATCGATGCAATCAAGGCAGCCGGCAAAACCTGCGGACCTGACGGCGACATCATCATCTTCTCCTTCGACGCAGTTAAGGCAGCATTTGACGCCATGATAGCCGGCGATTTAAACGCGGCATTTGAGTGCAACCCGTTACACGGACCGCGTGTAGATGAAATCATCAAGAAGCTGGAGAAGGGCGAGACTGTTGAGAAGATTCAGTATGTAGACGAAGCTTACTTCGATACATCCATGGATTTGGAATCTATCAAGGCTGAGCGCGCTTATTAATCAACATTTTCGTAACAGTACAGGAAAGGCGGTGGGGAGAGTCGTTGCACGGCTCTCCCCCTTTTCAAGCCTGAGGCTGGATGTTTTCAAGTAACTGAGCCCTGGAGATGGGGCGTATAACGGTAGAAAGGCGGAAATCGCATGGAGCAGAACGTTGTTTTGGAAATGCGGGGAATCAACAAGAATTTCCCCGGTGTAAAGGCGCTGCAGGATGTGGATTTTACTTTGAGAAAAGGCGAAATCCATGCCCTTATGGGCGAGAATGGTGCCGGGAAGTCTACACTGATCAAGGTGCTGACCGGCGTGGAGGAGTTTGAAACCGGTACAATCCGGATGGAAGGCTCATCCAATACCATCATCAACCGGTCGCCCCAGGAAGCGCAGGAGAATGGCATCAGCACGGTTTACCAGGAGGTTAACCTGTGTCCCAATCTGTCAGTGGCTGAGAACCTTTATATCGGCAGAGAGCCGAAAAAAGGTCCCATGATTGACTGGAGGACGATGAAGGAGGATGCCAGGAAGCTGCTGGAGGGACTGGATATCCACATTGATGTGACCATGGCTGTAGAGAACTATTCCATTGCCATCCAGCAGATGATTGCCATTGCCAGGGCTGTTGATATGTCGGCCAAGGTGCTGATTCTGGATGAACCCACATCCTCCCTGGACGACGGTGAGGTGGAGAAGCTGTTCGTGCTGATGAGACAGCTTAGGGCCAAGGGAATCGGAATCATCTTCGTGACCCATTTCCTGGAACAGGTATATGCTGTCTGTGACAGGATTACGGTCCTCAGAAACGGTACACTGGTGGGCGAATTCAAGGTGGAGGAGCTGCCAAGGGTACAGCTGGTGGCCAAGATGATGGGTAAGGATTTCGACGATCTGGCTGCCATCAAGAAGGAAGGCATGTCCACGGTCAAGGAAGATGTGATCATAAGCGCCAGGGGGCTGGGCTGCAAGGGGACCATCAAACCCTTCAGCCTGGATATCCATAAAGGCGAGGTCATCGGCCTTACAGGGCTTCTGGGCTCCGGCCGTTCCGAGCTGGTCCGGGCCATATACGGCGCCGATAAGCCGGACAGCGGCGAGCTGGCCGTAAAGGGAAAGAAGCTAAAGGTCAACGCGCCCATTGACGCCATGATGGAAGGCATGGCCTACCTGCCTGAAAACCGCAAGGAGGAGGGAATTATCGCGGATCTGTCTGTGCGGGAGAACATCATCATTGCCCTCCAGGCCAAGAAAGGCATGTTCAAGCTCATGAGCAGGAAGGAACAGGAGGAATTCACGGACAAATACATTGATATTCTTCAAATCAAGACAGCCGACAGGGAGACTCCTATTAAACAGCTCTCCGGCGGCAACCAGCAGAAGGTGATTCTGGGACGCTGGCTTCTGACCAATCCGGATTTTCTGATTCTGGATGAGCCCACAAGGGGAATTGATATCGGTACCAAGACAGAGATTCAGAAGCTGGTCCTGAGGCTTGCGGAGGAAGGCATGGCCGTGGTGTTTATTTCCTCTGAAATCGAGGAGATGCTCCGCACCTGCAGCCGTATGGCGGTCATGCGCGACGGCGAGAAGGTGGGAGAGCTTAAGGAAGACGAGCTGAGCCAGGATTCCATCATGAAAGCAATTGCAGGAGGAGGGGAAGAATGATGGGGAAACTTAAAAAGTTGACAGGTTACAGACTTTTTCTTCCGTTATCCTGTCTTATCATAGTACTGTTAATCAACCTGATTACCACGCCCACGTTTTTTAGGATTACCATCAATAACGGCGTTCTCTACGGATATATCATCGACGTCATCAACCGTGCCAGCGAGCTGGTGGTGCTGGCCGTGGGCATGACCCTGGTGGTATCTGCCTCGGCGGGAACCGATATTTCCGTGGGCGCCGTCATGGCAGTGGCTGCGGCTGTGTGTACCAGGGTCCTGGCGGGCGGCGAGGTGTCGGTCAATGAGTATGCCAATCCTTACATCCTGGCCGTGCTGGCAGCCCTGGCCGTGGCGGTGGTGTGCGGCGGCTTTAACGGCTTTCTGGTTGCAAAGCTTAAGATACAGCCCATGGTGGCGACCCTGATTCTGTTTACAGCGGGCAGGGGTATATCCCAGCTGGTGACAAACGGACAGATTACATACATCCGTGTGGACGGATATAAGCTGCTGGGCAACAACATACCGGGAATTCCCATTCCCACCCCTATCTTTGTAGCTGTAATCGCGGTGGCGCTCACCTATATTCTGTTAAATAAGACAGCCATGGGCATGTACATTCAGTCTGTGGGCATCAATGAGAGGGCATCCCGGCTGGTAGGCCTTAAATCCGTGAAAATCATCTGGATGGCCTACGCGTTCTGCGGACTGTGCGCGGGAATCGCGGGACTGGTGGCATCCTCCCGCATCTATTCCGCGGATGCCAACAACATCGGCCTCAACATGGAGCTGGACGCTATCGCGGCAGTGGCTTTAGGCGGCAACTCCCTGGGCGGAGGCCGGTTCTCGCTGTTGGGCTCCGTAATCGGCGCCTATACCATCCAGGCCCTGACCACCACTCTCTATGCCATGAGCGTGCCCGCGGACCAGATTCCGGTATACAAGGCCATTGTGGTTATACTGATTGTGGCTGTACAGTCAGAGGAGCTTAAGAAATTCAGGAAACGTCTGGCATCCAGACATGCGTCCAGGAATGTGAAAGGGGGAGCGGCATAATGAAAAACAAAAGTGAAAAGAAAAAGCTGGACGGCAACTCCTTCCTGCTGGCTGTCACTATCATACTATTCTTTGTAATGTACATAGTCGGCATCATCATGTTTGGCGGAAGGGGATTTGCAAAGGTACAGAACTTCCTCAACCTGTTCATATCCAACGCTGGCCTGATTGTGGTGGCAACAGGCATGACAATTGTCATGATCACAGGCGGCATCGATATTTCCGTTGGTTCCGTGGTGGCCATGGTGTGCATGATGCTGGCCTGGATGATGGAGAGGGGGAACATCGGTGCGTTTCCGGCCATCCTTATTGTTCTGGTCACGGGATGTATATTCGGCCTGGTACAGGGCTTTCTGGTGGCCTACCTTAAGATACAGCCCTTTATCGTGACCCTGGCGGGCATGTTCTTCGCTAGAGGCATGACCTCCATTATCAGCCAGGAGATGATCAGCATTACCAACAAGACGTTTACCGGCATTGCCACATTCAAGATGTATCTGCCCTTTGGAGGTTATCTGAATAAGAAGGGAGTCATGATTTACCCTTACGTATACCCAAGCGTTATCATCGCTCTCGTGGTTTTGGCCATTGTATTTGTAGTTCTTAAGTATACCAAGTTCGGCCGTTCTATTTATGCCATTGGCGGAAATGAACAGTCTGCCCTGCTGCTGGGACTGAATGTGAGAAGAATCAAGCTTCAGGCTTATGTGCTGGACGGATTTCTGGCAGGACTGGGCGGCCTCTTGTTCTGCATGAACACATGCTCCGGTTTCGTGGAGCAGGCCAAGGGATTTGAGATGGACGCCATCGCATCCTCGGTCATCGGCGGAACTCTTCTGACAGGCGGTGTGGGAAATGTAATCGGAAGCCTTTTCGGAGTATTGATTAAGGGTACCATTGAATCCTTCATCACCTTCCAGGGCACCCTTTCCTCCTGGTGGGTGAGAATTACCATTGCGGCCCTTCTCTGTTTCTTCATCGTGCTTCAGAGCCTGATCGCGGCCCTGAAGAGAAAGAACAAGTAACAGGAAACAGCGGTGCCCTGCCGCCAGGCAAAAGTAAACAAAAAACGGTTAAAAAATTAACGGAACATTGAGCCAGCAAGCAGGCCGTCGGCTTGCTGGCTTTTGTTTGCCCAGCATGGGCGTTTTCTAATGGGTGAAAGTCCCAAGTGCGCGTA
>ENA-OPRT01000323-OPRT01000323.1-human-gut-metagenome-genome-assembly--contig:-NODE-323-length-27336-cov-5.735494_pt1 | contig 27336 bp, 32 predicted proteins | sample MGYA00241895_ERZ501884 | MGnify/ENA primary metagenome ERZ501884 (study PRJEB25962, sample SAMEA2042225) | human gut metagenome | biome: human gut; feature: human-associated habitat; material: faeces...
GATGGCAGATTTCCGCAATGTAGGCATTCAAGCTGACAGCTCCCTCAAACTGGGCGTTCGCAATAGCGTCAAAGCTGCATTCCTCCGGCCGTCCCTCATAAACACCAGATTCTCTCTGTCATCAGCAAAAATGAGAATCTTTACAACAGCTCTGAAAGGATTCCCGGAAGCCGCAGCACCAGACATGCCGCGCCGCCTGCGGGCATCCACTTTCTGACGCTGTTTCCGGCCGCCTGCTCTCCCAATCCGTAATCCCGGAGAAAATAATAATTCGTTACCTTTGGATAGAGATCCGACATCAAAAAACGCGTATGGCAATAGGGACAGCCCTCCAGCAATTCACTCACCTGGCTTACTGCACGGATATGCGCTTCAGCTGGCTCTTTTTCTTAAGCTGCCCCACCAGGTCGGACATATCGTAGTCCGCAGGCGTCTTTAACTGGGCGGTCAGCACATAGGCGGACGCCTCCTCTGTAAGCTGGATATTTACCATCTTGCAGTTCTGGCCCTGCAATGTCCGGTTGATGAACTGGAAGATGTCCTCATCCAGGCTTTCGCAGTATTCAATCTCCACCTCTTTGTCCTCCCCGTTCCTTCTGGAAAAATAACCTTTCCTGCCCAGGAACAGTTCCGAGAGCATAACGATGGCTGTGGATACAGCCCCCAGAATATACATTCCCGCTCCCATGGACATACCCACGCCCACAGTCGCCCATATTCCGGCCGAGGTAGTGATTCCGTTCACACTGTTGTTCCGGAAAATAATGATGCCTGAACCAATAAAGCCAATTGCCGTAACCACACCCGCCGCCACACGGGAAGGGTCCAGTTTTACATACTCGTTCAGCACATCCCCGAACCCATACTTTGAGATAATCATCATCATGGCAGAGGCCACTGCAATAATTACATGGGTCCTGGTGCCTGCCGTCTTCTTTTTACTTTGTCTCTCGCATCCAATCAAACCTCCGCAAAGAGCAGCGGCCACCAGCCGTAATACGTAGATGAGCTGTTCCGTGACAAATTGATTCATTTAATTCCTCCGTCCCGGAGCACAGTCCTGTTTCAGGCTCCTGTGCCAATCCTTTTAGAAAATTTTAGGTATTTAAATTATATCATGGTTCCAGCCGGAATGTAACCGCCTAATCATCCCCCACCACCCTTTTATTGGTCCGCCTGGTATGCATTCCGGGCGATTTCCGCTTTTTCGGCATCCGTCAGCTCATCCTCCAATATGGAAAAAGCAGGTCCGGGATACAAAACGCATCCCCCCAATTCCTGATACCATTCCATCATTATACCATAGCGCAAAAAAAAAGGCAAACCGAAAGGTCTGCCAAAAGACATGGTATGCTTCTTATGCTTCCGCGGCTGCCAGGGCCTTTCCCAGCTTCCTGCACTGATTCAATGCATCTTCATCCGGACTCTCCTGGGCAATAACGCCTTCGCCACCCACCACATCAGCTCCCGCATGAGCCATACGTGCCTGCCAGTCGCGCATCCACTCTCCATCACCCCATCCGCAGGAACCAAAGAGACCTATATGCTTACCGGAAGCAAATGCCTCCACCTCTGTCACAAACGGCTCCATCTCGCTCTCTTCCAGAACCTCTGCTCCCATAGCCGGGCATCCCAGGGCAAAAACGCCTGCATCCTTAAGTGCATCTGCCGATATATGGGAGACCTCTGTTACCAGAGCATCCTTTCCTGCCTCCCTGATGCCTTCCGCCACCGCGCTGGCCATAGCCTCCGTGTTGCCTGTCTGCGACCAGAAAACTACCATAATCTGATTCATGTCGTATGTCCTCCTTATATTGTCATTGATTTATATTGCTTCAGATTGTGTATCCTTAAGATTGCATCAATCTTCATACCGCGGGAAATCATATGGATTATGTGCTCACGAGCGTGGCTGTATGCCTGAAATATACGCTTGCACTCAGGAAGATCCGAATAAACCTTCCAGTATCCTATATAGAGGAAATTCTTTCCGTTATTTTCGATAAATCCTGTCACATCCTTTGCAGGATAGCCCAGCAGCAAACCTATCTCATGCGGAAATCCGGCACGGTCTTCCATGTGCTCCTCATATTTGATGGATACAAGACTCAAAATCTCCTCCAAATCCCATCCCCTGTAACCAAACCGTTCCATAAGACCCTTCACCTCCGGCCGGGCCAGATACGCTTCCAGCGCCTGCCTGATATAAAGAAGAAATGTGGTTTTCTCAGATGATTCATATAAAATACAGCAGGACACGGCCGTGTCCTTAAACAATTCCAGAACCGCCGCCCTTTTGGAACGCCCCACTGTCAGCAAATTTGATATCTTCATACCTGTAAGTAAGGGCGCGCACTGCAATGCCACCTGGGTATCCAACTCTTCCGGATTCAGCTTCAACATTAGATGTAAGGTTTCTTTGCTCACGTATTACCTCCGGCTGTCTCAGAATTATTATTTTCAAAATATTCTTCCGAAATATTTTTAGTTAGTTAAAACTAACTTATATATAATATTATCAGACCGAACACGAAATTACAAGAGCTGAAACAGAGAAAATTTCCTGTTTGTCTTGAGTTTTTTTCGTTCCTGCAATATTGAGTTTTTTTCTCTGTCCAAATTTATTGCGAGTTTTTTCCTCATTTAAATTTTGGATGCATTTTTTTTAATTCTGTTATATAATAATCGGATACCCGGACAGGAATCCCCTGTTCGCAAAATCGTATCTCCGAGGTGACGTATGGAATTACTGCAATTACGATATTTTTTGACAGCCGCTGAATACCAGCACATGACAAAGGCGGCCGAACATCTTCAGATAGCCCAGCCAGCCCTCTCTCAGGCCATCCACCGGCTGGAAGCAGAGCTGGGTGTACCGCTCTTTGAGAGGAAAAGCAGAAGTGTGGAACTAAATGAAGCCGGACGTCTTCTTCAAAAGCGGCTGATTCCCATTGTAAGCGCCCTGGACCGGATTCCCGGTGAACTGAGAGCCGACCAATACATGTCCAGCCACACTATCCACTTAAAGCTTCTGGCTGCCTCCACTCTGATTACCAACCGGATTATTGCTTACAGGGCCCTGCGGCCGGATGTGAACTTCCAGCTGTACCAGGCCGAGAACCATGCCGACTATGATTTATGCGTGTCTGCGGTGCGGTCCGACTTAAAAAATACCGATTATGAGGATTACATGGTTATGCTGGAGGAAGACCTGTATCTGGCCGTTCCCACCCATTCTCCTTATGGTGATAAGGATTCCATTAACCTGGCTGATACAAGAAACGCGGGATACATATGCCTGGCCGGTTCCAGGCCCATCCGCCAGATATGCAACAGTTACTTTTCAGAGGCGGATTTTGTCCCCAACGTGATTTTTGAAAGTGATACCACAGAGTCTGTCAGGAACCTGATCGCGGCCGGGCTCGGCATCGGATTCTGGCCCCAGTACTCCTGGGGACCGTTGGGCGGCGAATGGGGGCCCATGTCTCCCCACTCCCCGGTAAAGCTGCTTCCCATCAAGGATCAGGTATGCCGCCGTCAGATTATCCTCATGTGTTCTCCTCTTGGCAAGGACAATCCCATTGTCATGGACTTCTGTAATTTTCTCATACAAAACTCAAAATGGCTGTAGGATGTTTCCATCCCGCAGCCAAACTTTTATAATTCTCTTCTATCATAGCTTCCTTCACTTGGTTTCCATCACTTCAATTCCTTCAGATGGCTTCCCTTCAGCCTGGTAAGCGCCCTTGCCATGGACGCCTGGGACATCTTAAATTCCCTCAGGCTCTGTTTCTGGCGCAGCTGCTCTTGTGCGCGCTCCAGCGCCTCCCTGGCCCTGACCTCGTCAATATCCTCAGGCCTTTCCGCGGTATCCACAATCATGGTCACACGGTTATTGGCCACCTGCAGGATTCCGCGACCCACAATGGCCTGATGCCATTTTGTTTCCTCCGGCACCTTAAAGCGGAGGTTACCCTCCTGGACAGCCAGAATCATGGCCTCATGGTGAGGCATAATGCCCATCTCACCGTCTGGTGCTGGCACCACCAGATACGAGCAATGCCCATTATAAAATACGTGGTCGCTGGCTACAATTTTCAGCCAAAATGCAGACATATCCCGGCTCCTTTCCGCGGCAGACAGTCCTGGTTAAGCCTCATGATGCTCCAGGGTCTTGGCCTTCTCCGCAACCTCGTCAATGGTACCTACATTGAAAAATGCCGCCTCAGGGTACCCGTCCATCTCGCCGTCAATGATGGCCTTGAATCCGCGGATGGTTTCTTTTACAGGCACATATTTTCCAGGCACACCGGTAAAGTTTTCCGCCACATGGAATGGCTGGGATAAGAACCTCTGAATTTTTCTGGCCCGGTTTACGGTCAGCTTATCCTCCTCAGACAGCTCCTCCATGCCCAGAATGGCAATGATATCCTGCAGCTCCTTATACTTCTGAAGCATCTGCTGTACTTTGTTAGCCACCTCATAGTGCTCCTTACCCACCACATCCTCTTCCAGGATACGGGAGGTGGATTCCAGAGGGTCTACAGCCGGATAAATGCCCTGCTCCACAATCTTTCTGGACAATACCGTGGTGGCATCCAGATGCGCAAATGTGGTGGCGGGCGCCGGGTCCGTCAAATCATCAGCAGGCACGTACACAGCCTGGACCGATGTTACGGAACCGTTCTTGGTGGAAGCAATCCTCTCCTGTAATTCGCCTACCTCAGTGGCCAGGGTGGGCTGATATCCCACCGCCGAAGGCATACGTCCCAGCAGGGCGGATACCTCGGAACCTGCCTGGACAAAACGGAATATATTATCGATGAACAGAAGCACGTTCTGATGCTCCACATCCCTGAAATACTCGGCCATGGTCAGTCCTGTCTCGGCCACGCGCATACGGGCCCCCGGTGGTTCATTCATCTGTCCAAATACCAGGGCTGTCTTTTCCAGCACCCCGGACTCCCTCATCTCGGTCCACAGGTCATTTCCCTCACGGGAACGCTCTCCCACACCCGTGAAAATGGAATATCCGCCGTGTTCCGTTGCTATATTGGTTATCAGCTCCTGTATCAGCACGGTCTTGCCCACGCCTGCACCGCCAAAGAGGCCTATCTTTCCTCCCTTGGCATAGGGGGCCAGCAAATCAATTACCTTAATACCGGTCTCTAACATCTCCACAACAGGGCTCTGGTCCTCAAAAGAAGGCGGGTCCCTGTGGATTACCCATTTATCCTCGCCTTCCAGGCTCTCTCCTCCGTCAATGGTCTCGCCCAATACGTTGAAGAGACGTCCCAGGGTCTTCTCGCCTACAGGCACCTGAATGCCGGCGCCTGTGGGCTCCACTTCCATATCCTTGCACAGGCCGTCGCTGGATGCCAGCATGATGCAGCGCACCACATTGCCGCCTACATGCTGGGCCACTTCCATGACGCACTTCTTACCCTGATTATCCACCACCAGGGCATCCTTGATATGGGGAAGTCCGTCATCCTCAAAAGCCACGTCAACTACAGGTCCCATGACCTGTATGATTTTTCCCTTGCTCATGGCTGCCTCCTTTTATATTTACGAATTTACGAATGTTTCTTTTTCTGTGCCTTGGCACCGCTGATTACTTCTGTAATTTCCTGGGTAATGGCCGCCTGCCTTACACGGTTATACTCTATGGATAAGTCGTTCAGGATTGCGTTGGCATTATCGCTGGCAGACTGCATCGCCATCATCCTGGCGTTCTGCTCACTGCAGAAGGACTCCACCAGGGCGCCGAATATGAATCCGGTCACATAGTTGGGGACCACATGGTCCATGACAGCGCTGGGGGAAGGTACCATCTGAATCTCCTCCTGGATGATATCCGCAGGGATGACGATATTGCTGAAATCCTCCCGTTTAAGGGGAAGGAGCGCTGTCATCTCCGCCTCCATCTGCATGCTGTTAATCATCTGCGTATATATAATCCAGACCTCATCCAGACGTCCTTCCTCGTAATCCTCCAATATAGTGGAGGAAATCAGACGGGCGCGGTGCATGGTGGGGTTCTGTACCGTGTAATGGAACTGCTCCTCCACCTGGATGTGTCTGGCCTCAAAATAATGGCGTCCCAGTTCCCCCACCACATAAAGCCGGTGGTTCTTACTCTGTTCCATCCACTCCTGGGCCATCTTCAGCACGTTATGGTTGTAAGCGCCTGCCAGTCCCTTATCGCCGGTTATGACTATCAGTCCCTTTATCCTGTCCTCCTCCTTAATTTCCTTCCTGGGATTGAAGTAAAAATGCTCTACATCCGGCATATGACGCAGGATACGGCGTATCAAATCCTGAAGGGTATAGAAGTAAGGCTCTGTTTCCTCCAACAGTTTCTTACTCTTCTTAAGCTTGGTGGAGGAAATCAGGTACATGGCATTGGTAATCTTCCGGGTATCCTGGACGCTTTTCATACGGCTGAGGATTTCTCTTGCATTTGCCATATTAACTCCTTCTTCCTGGTCAGACGGATGCCTTATACTGTTTTGTCTTATACTGGTTTGCCGCATCCACGATGCGTTTTATCAGGTCATCGTTCAGGACCTTGGTTTCCTCGATTTCTTTCCCAATCTCCGGATGCTTTTCATCAAACCAGGCCAGCATGTTCATCTGGAATTCCTTAATATCCGAAACCTCAACGGAAAGCATGACCTTGTGGGTCGCCGCGCAGAGGGTAATGACCTGTTCATGCAGGCTGAGGGGCCTTCCCAGAGGCTGCTTAAGCAGCTCCATAAGCCGTTTGCCGTAAGCCAGCTGCTCCTTGGTGGCCTCATCCAGGTCAGAACTGAACTGGGTGAACACCTCCATCTCCCGGTACTGCGCCAGGTCGATACGGATGCTTCCTGATGCCTTCTTCATGGCCTTTGTCTGGGCTGCGCCGCCTACACGTGACACGGAAAGTCCCACGTTCACAGCCGGTCTCATGCCGGAAAAGAACAGGTCGCTTTCCAGGAAAATCTGTCCGTCTGTAATAGAGATAACATTGGTGGGAATATATGCCGACACATCCCCGGCCTGTGTCTCAATGATGGGAAGGGCTGTAATGGAGCCGCCTCCCTTTTCATCACAAAGTCTGCTGGAGCGTTCCAGAAGACGCGAATGAAGATAGAATACGTCGCCCGGATAAGCCTCGCGGCCCGGAGAACGCTCTAACAGCAGGGACAACGCCCTGTAAGCCACCGCATGCTTGGACAGGTCATCGTAGACAATCAGAACGTCCTTTCCCTGATGCATGAAATATTCAGCCATGGCAGTCCCGGCATAGGGAGCTATGTACTGAAGAGGCGCTGCCTCACTGGCCGTGGACGACATGACGATGGTGTAGTCCATGGCATCGTTCTTCTTAAGGGTGGAAACCAGCTTTGCCACGGTGGATGCCTTCTGGCCAATGGCGACATAGATGCAGACCACATCCTTGCCCTTCTGGTTCAGTATAGTATCCATGGCAATGGAGGTCTTACCTGTCTGCCGGTCTCCTATGATTAATTCCCTCTGGCCGCGGCCAATGGGGAACATGGAATCAATGGCAAGGATGCCTGTCTCCATGGGAACTCCCACGGACTTTCTGTCCACAATGCCGGGAGCTTCCTCCTCCACCGGGAGGTAATCTTCTTCCTTTACAGGGCCCAGTCCGTCAATGGGCTCTCCCAGAGCGTTGACCACCCTTCCTAAGAATCCGCTTCCCACAGGCACGCCTGCTCTTTTCCTGGTGCGGACTACCTTGGTGCCCTGGCCCACTCCTGTATCCTTTCCGAAAAGGATACAGCCAATCTCATTCTTGCGGATATCCTGGACCATTCCCTTAACACCATTTTCAAATATAACGATTTCCCCGTACACGGCATGTTCAATGCCGTATACGATTGCTATGCCGTCTCCTACCCAGATGACAGAACCAGTTTCCTGTTCCTGTCCGGCATGCATGTCAAAATTCTCAATCTCACTCTTAATAATGGAGATGATTTCCTGGGAACTGATTGTGCTCATATCAAGACTCCTATCTTACCACAGCCCGGCGCAGCCTTACCAGCTGCCCCTTCAGGCTGTAGTCATATTCTGTATCCCCGGCCTTAAGGACAAAACCGCCCACCAGGTCCGGCTGGTTCACCAATCGGATGTTCACATCTTTTTTCTTATATTTCCTGCACAGAAACTGTTTCATTCCTGTAATCTGGGCCGCACCCGGCATGGTAACATAGTGAAGCTCGGCATCCATAACACCTGCCGCCTTCCTGGCATAGGCGTCACGGGCCGCTGCAATCTCCTCTGTCTGTCCGATGCATCCCGCATCACAAGCCTTTTTTAAGAAACGTACCATCAGTGCGGAAAATTCCGGTTCCCTGAACACCTTCTCAATAACGGCATGCTTACTTTTCAGGGGAACCACCGGGCTATTAAGGACCTCCGGAAGTTCCGGATTCTCCTTAAGCAGCTTTACGGCTTCCCTGACCATATCTTCCGGTATGCCCAGCTCATATAGAACAATGGCATAAGTCCTGGCTGTCTCAGTCATTTCCTTCACCTGATTCTGCTAAAAAGCGGTTGTATAGGTTCCTGTCCCCATCCGGTGCGCTCTGCTCGCTGATCAGCTTGGCAGCAGCTGTCATGGCCAAACCGGCCACGCCGGCCTTCAAGTCATTCATGGCCTTCTCGCGTTCCAGGGCAATGGTCCTGTCTGCCTCTTCCATCTTCCTGGCAGCGTCTGCCCTGGCCTGGGCCAGAACCTTTTCATACTCTGCGGCAGCCCTGTTTCTGGCCTCCTCGATGATTTTTGAAGCTTCTTCGTCTGCACTGCCGATGGAAGCCTGATACTGCTCCTTCATCTGACGCGCTTCTGTTTCCCTGTTCTTTGCCTCGTCCAGGTCGTGCTCAATCATCTGCTTCCTCTCATCCAGTATCCTGCGCACCGGACCAATCAGGAAGTGCTTCATGAACAGATATAAAACCAGAAGGTTGATAACCGTCAAGGCTACATTCCAAATGTTCAAATTTAACATATTAAGTCGCCTTCCTGCTATAAATTATTTTAAGAACAGAATGATTAAAAGGCCGATAACAAAGCCGTAAATGGCGGTTGCCTCAGCGAGGGCGCATCCTAACAGAAGTGCCTTTGTAATCTTGCCGTCTGCCTCAGGCTGTCTTGCAATAGCGTCCACTGCCTTGGAAGTAGCCAAGCCGATACCAATACCTGCTCCAATACCTGTAACAACTGCAACACCTGCTCCTAATGCGATTAATCCTGTCATAATAAGACTCTCCTTTTTCTCTCAATATTTTCTTTTTCCATAAGGCCGCAAACTTAATCCTCAATGGCTTCTTTTATATATAATGATGTGAGGAACACAAACACATATGCCTGTATCACTCCATCAAATATATCAAAATAGAAGCTGAATGGCAGCGGCACAATTAACGGCAGCAAATGCTTGATGAGTGCCATGACAACAATGGCGCCCAGCACGTTGCCGAACAACCGCATGCACAGGGACAATGGCCGTATAAACAGCTCCAGCACATTGATTGGCGCTATGATGGCAATAGGCTCTGCAAAGCTTTTTATCCATCCCTTGACACCCTTCTTACGGATGCCGGCCACTTCCACCAGTACGATACTCATAACAGCCAGGGAAACGGTCACATTCAAATCCTTGGTTGGTGACTTGAAGCCAAGTAGACCAATCATATTGGCAATTCCTATGTATATCACCACTGTAATCAGATATGGTATATAATCCTTTCCTTCCTTTCCCAGAAGCCCTTCAAAGAAATCATAGATAAAGGACATGCCGCTTTCCAGGGCAGCCTGTTTCTTGCTTATGTTCCTCACCTTCAGGCCATGGACCAGTATCAGGGAGGCTACCATCATAATCGCCATGATGATCCATGTCACAGCCACGGATTCCATCACATCAATACCGCCAAACAGCGGTATGGTGAACACCACTTTGCAGTTAAGCTCTTCCATCAGTGATTCCACTAAACCGTTCATACTCAACAACCCCCTTTCTCTTCTTGTTTGCTTTTGCCTATTATAGTCACCTTATTTAATAATTTCAAATACATATTATTTATAAATTGATAATATAAATGTTATAAAAAAGAAAATGTTACAAATCCAAGAAGATCTCATTCTGCAATTTGTATATTATATCACGGCGTATGATGCTCATTTTCATGGTATCTTAACATCAAGAAAGAAATTTGTATTATTTTGTACAATAAAACGTTGAAAAATTATATAATTTGGAACTTTTTGAAATTTTCAGACATAAATGTAACCGGAATATTAAGTAAATCCATGAAAAGATAAAAACCTTTGGAGCTGGCCGGATATCCCCAAAGGCTTTAAGTGTATTTCATACTATCATATTATATGTACGGAAACTAATCCGGTTTACTCAAAATATACTACAGTCAGATACTGTCCTGTATGGATGGTGTCCTTCTTAAGGCCGTTCATCTGCCTGAGCTGATTCACATACTCTTCCATACTCATGGAACTGCCTTCCCTGTATTGACGGGCAATCCCCCAAAGACTGTCTCCTTCCTGAATACGGACGCTCTTATAATAAGGGGTGGTCCTGCTCCCCTCCTCCTTGGCCATGGAAGTAAACATAGTACGTCCCATTATAATGGATACAAACAGTAAAACCGTAAAACATGTAGCTGCTAACCTTCTCTTTCTCATATGGTAACCTCCCTGGGGCGGTTCCTTCTTGCGCGCAATACAGAACGTCTGTTCTTTTGTATATTCATACTATACTACCAGAACAAATGTTTGTCAAGTGTTCCTGGCAAAAAATCGAACAAAGGTTTGCATTTTTACCGAACATATGTTACTATAAATATAGAAAACGCAGGAGGTTGATTATGGCACAGGATAAAATTACTTCTAAGCAGCAGGAGATTTTAGAATACATCAAAGAGACTATTTTACAGAAGGGATATCCGCCGGCTGTGCGGGAGATTTGCGAGGCAGTACATTTAAAGTCCACCTCTTCCGTTCACTCCCATCTGTCCGCCCTGGAGGAAAAGGGCTACATACGGCGTGACCCCACCAAACCCAGGACCATTGAGATTTTAGATGACACCTTTAATTTTAACCGCAGAGAGATGGTGAATATCCCTCTCGTCGGAACCGTAGCAGCCGGAGAACCTATTCTTGCAGAGGAGCGGATTGAGGACTATTTCCCATTCCCGGCAGAGATTCTTCCCAACGCGGAGACGTTCATGTTAAAGGTTAAGGGAGAAAGCATGATTGGCGCCGGAATCCTGCCCGGCGACAAGCTGATTGTGGAGCAGTGTCCCACTGCGGCCAACGGGGAGATTGTTGTGGCGCTGGTGGATGATTCAGCCACGGTTAAGCGTTTTTATAAGGAGAACGGACATTACCGCCTCCAGCCAGAGAACGATGCCATGGAGCCCATCATAACGGAGACCGTAGAGATTCTGGGCAAGGTCATAGGCCTGGTGCGTATGATGCAGCGACGGGGATGATGAGTCTTTTGCATCATGATATACCAGGCATAACGATGTATCGGCATAATATATGCCGGATCTGTCACTGTTATATACCGCTATTACACATACTACCGCAACTGCGCAAACAGGAACCGCTGGTGTATTGTTATCCTGACACCGCAGTTCCTGTTTTTAGGATTCATCTCTATGTCCTTCGGATATACGAAAGTCCCATCATTCCAGACCTCGTATATCCGTCTCTCATTCCATTTCATTTATTACCTGTTCTTACACGTTACAGCTCGTTTACATCCACAAATGTCTTTCCGTCTCTCCAGATTCGTTCCAAATCATAGAACAACCTGTCCTCCCTGCAGAAGATGTGTACAATCACATCCCTGTAATCCATCAGAATCCAGTTTGCATTCTGGTATCCCTCAATCTGCTTGCACTCACAGCCGGCCTTTTCCAGGATTTCTTCCACATTATCAGCCATGGCCTGCACCTGATTGGGGTTGCTGCCGTCAGCGATTATAAAATAATCTGCCAGAACTGATACAGACTGGATGTCAATGATTTTAATGTCCTCTCCTTTTTTATCGCTGAGAGCCTGATATGCCAGTTTCACCATTTCCTTTGAGTTCATCGCGTTCTCCTTTCACTTTTTTAAAATATTCATATGCCTGAGCCGTCAAGGGGTCAATGCTTCCTCCCTTTTTTTCCAGATAATCCAAGGTTCCTGCCAATATGGCATACATGGTCTCATCCAGGTCCTCATAGGCCAACCGCCTTATCTTTGGCAGATTCTCGGCCTTGTAGCGCCTGGGTTCTATATAATCCGCTATATAGAGGATTTTATCCAGAGTGGTCATCTCCGGCCTGCCTGTGGTGTGGCAGCCGATGGCATCCAGGATTTCCCGGTCCGTAATCTGATACTTGTGCTCTGCCAGCCATGCCCCGTATTTTGCGTGAAGCACAGGCAGGGCCCTGTACTCCGCGTCCGTTACTTCCAGACCATGTTTCAAGCATTTTTTCAATATGATATCATCCGAATACCGCTTCCCGCAGTCATGCAGCAGTCCGGCCAGTTCCGCTTTGTCCAGGTCGCAGCCGTAACGCATGGCAAGATTCATGCAGGTGTATGACACGCTGAGAGAATGCTCATAGCGCATGGGCGCCAGCTTTCTCTTAAGGTTTTTCCTGTATAACATAATCTGGCTGCATTGGTTTTCCATACATTCATTCTCCTTTGCCGGCCAGGACCGGGTTCTTGACGCAGCCCCCGTACAGTCCATGGTCCTTAATATATTCTTCCACTGCATCCGGCACAAATCCATGGATGGAATGTCCGTCGGACACGGATGCCCTTATCTCTTCCGAGGACACATCCATCTCACGGCAGCGGATGGGGTAAATCTTTGCCCCATATCTGGCAGTCAGATATTCAATCTGCCTGTCAAAGGGCTGGTGGTCATCATGATAGGCACGTCCGGCCACCAGAAGCACCGCCAGCTTCATGACCAGCTCCGGGCGGAACCACTGTTCAATCTGATACAGGGAATCCGCCCCTATGATGAAGTAGAACGTATCCTCCCTGTATTCCTCACGCAGGAGAGACAGGGTCTGGGCGGTGTAGGTATTCCCCCTGCGCCTCAGTTCAAAATCCGAATACAGGAAATAGGGAGTATCTGCAATGGCCAGTTTAACCATATGCTCACGCATCTCTCCCTCAGTGATTTTATGATCTTTTTTGTGGGGTGGATTTCCTGTGGGCATGAACCAGACTGCATCCAGCCCAAACTGCTCATAAGCTTCCCTGCCCAGCCGCAGGTGGCCATTGTGGATGGGGTCAAAGGTCCCGCCCAATATTCCTATTTTTGCCAAACAAATCCCTTCTTCACATACCTTTACCGGATGCCTGTCCGTCTATTTCTCCGGCAGCACGATCTTACGTTTCTTTTCCTCTTTGGCAGGACGGTAAAGAACGATTTTCCTGCCGATGACCTGGACCACCTGTGAGTGTGTGCGCTCTGCAAGGACATCCGCGATGGAACCGCCCTCGTCCAGACAATTCTTGAGCACCGTCACCTTAATCAGCTCCCTTGCTTCCAGGGCCTCGTCCACGGCCTGGGTAAGCTCCGGCGTAAGGCTGGATTTACCAATCTGGAATACAGGATCGATGTTCATGGCCAGGCCCTTTAAATAGGCTCTTTGCTTGCTTGTCATAATAACTCCTTCTATTTGTAATAATCAAACTCCAGCCCATACATGCGGACCGTATCGCCTTCCTCTATGCCGGCCTTCTCCAGGTCGTCCAGAACTCCCGTATTCTTAAGGAACTTCTGGAAGAAATCAAATCCCTTCTCAGAATCCAGATTGGTGTACCCGAGCATCTTATCGATTCTGGGACCTTCCACCACATAAGCGCCGTCATCCGCCCTGGTCACCGTGTAAGGCAGGTTCCTGTCGCCCTGATACCGGACCTCGAACTCCTTCGCAAACACAACCGGCGCGTTATCCACCGCCTTAAGCAGGTCATTGATATGGTACAGGAGCTCTTTCACTCCCTGTCTGCTGACAGCGGATATGGGGAACACCTTGATTCCCTTTGGCTCGAATTCGTTTCTCAGCTCGTCAAGTATGATCTCCGTGTCTTCTTCTGCATACACCGCGTCCATCTTGTTGGCGGCAATCACCTGAGGACGCTTTAAAAGCTCCGGATTATAGGCTTCCAGTTCCCGGTTAATGGTCTTAATGTCCTCCAGAGGATCCCTGCCCTCCACAGAAGCGCCGTCCACCACATGGACCAGAACCTTTGTGCGCTCAATATGCTTTAAAAACGCATGTCCCAGGCCAATGCCCTCGGAAGCTCCCTCAATCAGACCGGGGATATCAGCCATGACAAAGCCGGCCCCGTCTCCCAGGTCCACTACGCCCAGATGGGGATTCAGGGTGGTGAAATGGTAATTTGCTATCTCAGGCTTTGCGTTGCTGACAACAGACAGCAGCGTGGATTTTCCCACATTGGGAAAGCCCACCAGGCCCACGTCCGCAATGACCTTAAGCTCCAACTGCACCCACAGCTCCGCGCCGGGCTGCCCAGGCTGCGCGTACTTGGGCACCTGCATGGTCGATGTTGCAAAATGCATATTCCCAAGACCGCCCCTGCCTCCCCTTAAGATGACTTCCCTCTGGTTGTCACCCGACATGTCGGCAATGACCTTTCCCGTCTCGAAATCTTTAAGCACGGTTCCCTCCGGCACCTTCACAATCAGGTCATCCGCATCCGCTCCATGGCAGCGTTTCTTTCCGCCTTCCCGGCCATCCTTTGCAACATACTTACGCACATGCCGGAAATCTACCAGGGTGTTTTTTCCTTTGTCTACCTGGAAAATGACGTCGCCTCCACGGCCGCCGTCACCTCCGTCAGGACCGCCGTTGGGAACATACAGTTCGCGTCTGAAGGACACGTGGCCGTCTCCGCCCTTACCGGATTTAATAAATATTTTTGCGCTATCGGCAAACATACACAGTACCTCCTGTGGTGTGAAAAAGAGCCCCATACGCTAAGTATGGAGCCCTTCGAAATTATTCGTTGATTGCCCTTGGGTATACAGAAACCTGCTTTCTGTCTCTGCCCTTTCTTTCAAACTTAACAACTCCGTCTACTAAAGCAAATAAGGTATCATCGCCACCCCTGCCTACGTTGTTGCCAGGATGAATGTGGGTTCCGCGCTGTCTGTACAGAATGTTGCCAGCCAGTACGAACTGTCCGTCGGCTCTCTTAGCGCCAAGTCTCTTGGCCTCGGAGTCTCTACCGTTCTTGGTAGAACCAACACCTTTCTTATGAGCGAATAACTGAAGGTTCATCTTTAACATGTGTTACACCTCCTTAAACTTCACGTTAATATATGATTTCCCATAATCCCTCTCAATATTCTGAAGTCCTAGAATAAGAGAGTTCATCAGGAGTTTTGATTCAGGACTTATCTCTGAAGTGAAACGGAATTCAAATGAACCGCTCTCTCCCGCCCCGCCTTCAAATCCATCTTCCGTAAATGCCTCCACTGAATTGAAAAAGTTAAGAGCCAGGGCTGAAACCGCCGCGCAGATGATATCCTCACCCTCCCCGGCATACCCGGCATGTCCCTCCATCACAATCCCTGTGTATACAGCATTGCCTGAATCCGTGGAATTCTTGAATACGGTTGCTTTAATCATATCATTTACAATTAAGCGTTGATTTTTTCAATCTTTACCTGAGTATAGAGCTGTCTGTGGCCGTTCTTCTTGTGATAGCCGGTTTTTCTCTTATACTTGTAAACGATCACCTTTTTAGCCTTACCTTCCTTCTCAACTGTTGCTGTAACAGTTGCACCGGAAACGGTTGGGCATCCAATCTGCAGCTCGCCGTTATTTACTGCCAGCACCTGGTCAAATGTTACGGTCTCGCCTGCGCCTGCGCCCAGTCTCTCTACCTTAATGACATCGCCTTCTGCTACCTTGTACTGCTTTCCGCCTGTTGCTATAATCGCGTACATGAAAGGCACCTCCTATTATCATTACTCGCCAGCTTCGGCGGCCTGCTTTTTTCCTGGGAATACTGGCAGACTCTTACAACCCCGCTGTGCGGCATACTGGTATATCATATCATTTTCCTTTTCCGATGTCAACCGGAATTTCCATATTTTTTTATTTATATTTTATCATCTTTGCAGGCTTTTATGATGGACTTTTTTATGATGGACTTATGTAACAGTTCAGAGGACGCGTCCCCAAACGAAAAAAACGGTTGTGGTTTATAGGCCGGATTCAGTCCGGCACCCGCTCTATTGACCCGGCATCAAAAAGCTCCAGATACTGCCCGTTTGCGATATTGACCGTAACCGGCTCAAACAATGCAGCGTATTCATCTATATAGTCATAATAATATCTCACATCATTATACAGGGCGTAATACCCGCTGCCGGAGGTAAGGGGCGTGATGCGGTATGTCCCCGGTTCCATATCCCGGCCCGCCTTGTACATGCCGGTGGTCCCCGGGGTGATGCCCGCCCGGTCCGCTTCCACCGCGTATCCTTTCGTGATTACCAGATGCTGTCCCTTATATAGGGAAATCAGTCCGTGGTGCTGAAACTGGAAGGTTCCGATGCGCCGAGCATCCGTATCATCCTTATATAAGGTAATGGTGCAGGTGGAATAGGCGTTCTGCTCCGATGTGTCCTCCGTAAAAACCGCATATTCTCCCGGCAAAATGTCCTCACCGATAACATAGCTTCCCGGTCCATAGACGACTGCATCTTCCGAAGACTCAGCCCGCTTTCTCTCCCCTGTCTCCATTATCCTCTCTGTATCCTCCGTCTCACCGGCCCATGATACGGCCGGATATGACGAAGCCAGGGAGAGTGCCAGTATCAGGGCGCCGGCGCCCTTTGTGCCTTTTTTGAATCTTACCAATCCGTCCCCTCCTTCACGATGATTTCCATATGCGCAAAAAGCGTAACCCATGGATTTCTTATGGAAATCATACCCCAGAGGCCCGGATTCGTCAATAAAAGTCACTGTTTTTTCACTTGCATTTCACAAATCTCAACTGCGTTTCCATGTTCCCGGAGACAGGAGCACCAGCATGGGGAAAAGCTCCAGCCTTCCGGCCAGCATATCGAATATGAGCACGGTCTTGGACAAATAGGACATCATGGAATAGTTAGAGGACGGACCCACCACGGACATGCCGGGACCGATGTTGTTTAAGTTGGCGGCCACAGCCGAGAAGGATGTCATGAAATCATAATTGTCCAGACTCACAATCAGGATGGATATGCCGAATATTATGAAATAAACAATAATATAAGCATTAAGGGACCTGAGGATATTATGCTCCAGGGGCTTTCCCTCAAACTTCAGCACCTTCACGCTGCGGGGATGAATAACCGATGCCATCTCCTTTTTTATTTCCTTAAACGCAATCATGACACGGGAAACCTTCATGCCACCGCCCGTACTGCCGGCGCACGCGCCGATAAACATGATGAGCAGCAGGATTGTCTTGGAAAACTCCGGCCAGCTGTTGTAGTCAATGGTGGAGTATCCTGTTGTGGTAATGATGGAGGAAACCTGGAACGCCGCCTGATGGAATGCCATAAACAGGGACGGAAACAGATTCCGGATATTGATGGTGATGAGCAGGATAGCAATGGCCACCACGGCCAGATATCCCCTCAGCTCCTCACACCGTCCCGCATCCTTGGGCCTGCGTATGAGCAGCAGGTAGTACACATTGAAATTCACGCCAAAAAGCAGCATAAAAATGGTGATGACAGCCTGCTGGTACACCGTGTAATCCGCCTGTCCTGAATTACGGCAGGCAAAGCCTCCTGTACCGGCTGCTCCAAAGCTCATGCATATGCTGTCGAATAAAGGCATTTTTCCAAGCAGCAAAAGGATCATCATGACAATGGTCATGCAAAAATATATGGAGTACAGCAGTTTTGCAGTAATTCGGATTTTAGGCACCAGCTTTCCCACGGAAGGGCCCGGGCTCTCCGCCCTCATAATATGCATGTTGTAATCCCCTGCCATGGGCAGAATCGCCAGGATGAACACCAGAATTCCCATACCGCCAATCCAGTGGGAAAAGCTTCTCCACATCAGGGTGGCATGGGACATATCCTCCACCTTGGGGATAATACTGGAGCCTGTGGTGGTAAAGCCCGATACGATTTCAAACATGGCATCAATGATATGGGGAATCTCTCCGCTTATGACAAAGGGTATACACCCGAAAAAGCTCAATACAATCCACCCCAGGGAAACCGTCACAAATCCTTCCCTTGCAAAAAACATCTTTGTGCATGGCTTCTTCCTGGTGCACAAAAAACCCAGCAGACCGCAGACAACCGCAACGCCCAGATAGATGAAGCCGATGCTTTCCCTGTAGACAACAGCCGTAATGACAGGCAGAGTCATGAAAATGGCTTCCATATTCATGATCCAGCCCAGCATATAAATGATTATACTTCGATTCATATCCCGCCCGCCTTTATATTAAGATATCCTTCAAATCATTAAGCCCTGTATGGGTGGTCACAATGATGACCGTGTCCCCAGCCTCCAGGGTATCCTTGCCTCGTGGCATGATAATGCGGCCGTTGCGGTTGATGCATGCCACCAGCAGGTTATTCCTGGTCCTCAGCTTCTCCAGCGGAATCCCCAGCACAGGCGAATCCCCCCTCACTCTGAATTCCAGCGCCTCGGCCTTGTCGGCCACGATTTTATACAGTGTCTCTATGTTGCTGCCCATGGAGTTCTGCATGGCCCTCACATACTGCAGGATGATGTCGGCCGTCAGCATCTTGGGATATATGACGCTCCCCAGGTTCAGGGAGTTGATAACATTTTCAAAGGCTATTTTGTTAACCTTGGTGATCAGCTTGGCCCCGGACTGGCTGGCCGCATATAAGGACAGCAGAATATTTTCCTCATCAAAACCAGTGAGGGAGGCAAATGCTTCTGTCTGACGGATGCCTTCTTCTAAAAGCAGCTTCTGGTCCGAACCATCCCCGTGTATGATCATTGCATGAGGAAGAATCTCACTTAAGATCCTGCACCGCTCCTCATCCTGTTCAATAATCTTAATTTTTATCTTGGTATCAGCCAGAGCCTTGGCCAGATACACGGTCAGCTTTCCTCCGCCCACAAACATGGCGGAATTAACCGTGTTGTTCTCAATTCCTGCTTTGCGGAAGAAATCAGCACAGTCTGCATGGGGCGCAATAAAGGATATCTTATCTCCGCCTCTCATCTCAAAGTTGCCGTCAGGTATCACTACATTATCCCCGCGCTCCACGGCGCAAATCAGTACATTGCTCTTTAACCGGCTCACCACATCCATTACCTTCATCCGGTCCAGAATGGAATCCTTGGGAATCAGGAATTTGAGAAGCTCAATCCTACCCTTGGCAAACAGCTCAATCTTGATGGCATTGGGAAAACGAAGCAGCCTGGCAATCTCCCTGGCTGCGGCCAGCTCCGGATTGATGGCCAGAGAAAGGTTCAGTTCTTCCCTGATATAGTTGATTTCCGCTGAGTACTCGGGATTGCGGATACGGGCAATGGTATGGCAATTGCCTGCTTTCTTTGCAATCAAACAGCAGAGCATGTTAAGCTCGTCTGAATTGGTGGTGGCAATCAGCAAATCCGCTTCCTTGATTCCCGCCTCCATCTGCACCTGGTACACGGCCCCGTTTCCGGTAACGCTCATGACATCCGTGCTGTCTGAAATGGATTGGAGCGCTTCGCTGTCGCAGTCAATCAGTGTAATATCGTGGTTTTCCCTGTTCAGCTGCTCTGCCAGTGTGGTTCCCACCTTACCGCAGCCTACAATAATGATTTTCATATTTCTTCCCCTTTATCCCCTGTGTATTGTCATATTCAGACCTGTTCGTGGAGCGGCCTTCTCATTTTCTTTCTGGTGAGCTCCACCAGGTTCAAAGCCGTCATGTCCACCACCGTGGTCTTTACCGGGTCTTTTGAAACAACATCTCCCAAATGGGCAAGAAGGGCCTTCCTGTCCTCTTCCCTTTCCATATCAATAAAATCCACAATGATGATGCCGGAAAGGTTCCGCAGCCTCAGCTGCCGTCCAATCTCATCCGCGGCTTCCATATTTATCCTGCATATGGTGTCCTGCATGTTTTTCCTGCCTGAATACTTTCCTGTATTCACATCAATGACCGTCATGGCTTCTGTGGGCTCTATGACCAGATATCCCCCGGACTTAAGCCATACATTCTTCCCCAGCGCCTTTTCAAAAGCAGTCTCCAGACTGTAAAGCTTGCTAAGTGGCAGCAGGCTATCTTCATAAAGGGTCAGACGGTCCGCGTCTTCCTTCTGGTACATTTCCAGGTACGCCCCCAGCTCCCTGTGATACTCAGGAACATCTGTAATAATTTCTTCCAGGGTCCCGCAAAAGGAATCCCGTATGGCCGCTATATATCCCGGCAGCGCCCTGTAAAGGCAGCTGTAGCAGACCCGGCATGCAGCGTCCGCCGAAAGTCTTTGCCATGTCCCCATCAGCTCAGCCAGTTCCTCCCGCACAATGCGGTCTTCCACCGTAACCGCGTTGGTCCGTACAATAACGCCCAGGTCCTCCGTCCCGGCCAGGTCACATTCCAGAAGGGAGTGAAGCCTTGCCTTATAGGAGGCATCACGGATTTTCGCAGAAAAACCGATTCCGGTCTTTCCCACAGTCAGCACACAGTACCGCCCTGTAAAGGAAAGACGTTCCGTAACCACCGGGGCCTTTGTCTTTACAGCATCCTTGCTGACCTGCACCACCAGCTCATCGCCGGTCTTAAGCCGTTCCGGCTTCCAGCGCTCCTGCAGGCTGTAGTATCCGGTGCATCCCGGTCCTATGTCAATAAAGGCGGCATTGATATTGCTTACCACCTTCTGTACTTTGCCAATATAGATATTGCCCAACAGGGAGTCCGCGGTATCCGGCTCCAGCATAAGCTGGCTTACCTTTCCATCTGATACCACGGCCGTACAGGCCTTATCCCCCCGCCGGGTCACTACTAATTTGTCCATTATCTGATTTCCTCACCCAGCTGTTCCAGAGAGATAAAGGAGTGTATACCGGCTTCCTTCTCAGCCTCAGAGGCCCTGTCTGTATATACTTCTTCCCGCTGCACCATAAAGGCAAAGGGCGGGCGCTCCTTCCCCAGGAACCCGTAATACGCATCCAACACCTGTTCCGGTTTCACATTGGCAGCGCTGCCCGTGGATATTTTCATAAACAGGCGGGGCCCTTCCATTTCACCATCCCCCTCGGGACAGATGCTCAGCCCATAAACCAGGGGCTTTAAGTCCATCTTCTTTTCCCCGCGCTTGGTTTTCTTTGTCACCATGACGCTGGGACGCTCAAAAAAGGCAATAAGCCCCTGAAACCACTGTTCCTTATCCATGTCCTCAGGCTCGTATCCCGGCCTAAAGGCCAGGGTATAATCCCCGGCCCCGACTATGGACATGGCATTGGCCGCATCATCCGGCAGAATCCGGTAGCTTACGATCTCAAAGCCCTCTGACATCACCTCATTCAGACATCTCTTCATGGTTTCCGAATCTTTGGTAGAGGCCGCCTCTATGTCCACATATTCCCCGTTGCTGGTAATTCCCACTCCCAGGGGCGCCGCAAAGGACATGATCTGGTGTGGGGAAAATCCCCCGCTGTAACAGACATCCACATCCGCCCTGCGTATGGCCTTCTGGAAGTAACGCATAACGTCCAGATGACCGATGAATTTCATTGTTCCATATTTTCTGAATTTAATTCGAATTTTCATTTGTCCTATTCCTTTACGGTTTCATAACAGACGCCGCAGCCAAAATCACTGGCTCCGCAGCCTGAACATCTCTGACGGCAGTTAGGCGTCACTTCTTCCTTCACGGCATGGTTCCACTCACGAATCAGGAATTCCTTTGACACGCCTGCATCAATAAAGTCCCAAGGGAACACCTCGTCCAGACTTCTCTCCCTGGTGGTATAAAACCCGATATCCACGCCGCAGGTCTCAAACGCCCGCATCCACACATCATTTTTAAAATACTCAGACCAGGAGTCATAGATGGCCCCTGTGCGGTAGGCCTCTTCTATCACCGCGCCGACCCTGCGGTCGCCTCTGGCCAGCACTCCTTCCAGCACGGTAAGCTCTGCCTCATGCCAGTTATATTTAAGGCTCTTGAAATTCTTCATCTCACGGAACTTGCCGCGGACAATATTGGCTCTCTCAATGAATTCTTCCTTTGTACACATCCTGGCCCACTGAAACGGCGTGAAGGGCTTCGGCACAAAGAAGGAGGAGCTGGCCACAATCTGTACTTTTCCATTTCTCTGGTCCTTGGGAATATCATAATATGCTTCCGCAATCTTTTCAGAAAGCAGCGCGATTCCCTCCATATCCTCCACGGTCTCCGTGGGAAGACCCAGCATAAAATACAGCTTCACCCGGTTCCACCCTGACTCAAAGGCATCGGCGGCTCCCTTCAGAATCACTTCTTCGGTCAGTCCCTTGTTGATGACGTCCCGCAGCCTCTGGGATCCCGCCTCCGGCGCAAAGGTCAGGCTGCTCTTTTTCACATCCTGCACCTTGCTCATGACGTCCAGTGAAAATGCGTCGATACGCAGGGAAGGCAGGGATATGTTCACGCCCTTTCCCTTGAATTCGTCAATAAGGAAATTGACCAGGCCCTCTAACTGGCTGTAATCGCTGGAGCTTAAGGAGCTTAGGGATATCTCCTCATGCCCCGTGCTCCTCAGCATGCCGTAAGCATAGTGCTTCAGATATTCCAGGCTGTGCTCTCTGAGGGGCCTGTACACATCCCCGGCCTGGCAGAACCGGCAGCCGCGGATACAGCCGCGCTGAATCTCCAGCACCACCCTGTCCTGGGTCACTTTGATGAATGGCACCAGCGGTTTTTCGATATAGCCCACACTGTCAATGTCCGTTACGATTTGTTTTGTAACCACCGGCATGGCATGTTCATTATTTGGCCGAAAACATTCAATGGTCCCGTCTTTCTTATAGGTCACATCATAAAAAGCCGGCACATAGATGCCCGGTATCTCTGCCGCCCTTTCCAAGAACTGCTTTCTGGTGCCGCCGGCCTTTTTATTTTCCTTGTAGCGGTCCATCAGCTCAAAATATACGGTTTCACCCTCTCCGATATAAAACAGATCAAAAAAATCGGCCAGCGGCTCCGGATTGTAAGCGCAGGGCCCTCCCCCAATGACAATGGGGTCATTCTCCGTTCTGTCACAGGTATGAAGCGGAATCTGTGAAAGATCCAGAATCTGAAGTACGTTGGTATAGCACATCTCGTACTGAAGAGTAATTCCCAGAAAATCAAAATTCTTTACCGGCTCCTGGGTTTCCAGGGTAAAGAGCGGTATCTTATTCTCCCTGAGTATGGGGTCCAGGTCCGTCCACGGGGAATAAACGCGCTCGCAGTAGATGTCCTCCCTGTTGTTGAACATGGAATACAGAATCTGAATGCCCAGATGGGACATTCCGATTTCGTAGACGTCGGGAAAGCACATGGCGAAGCGGATATCCGCTTTCTTTGGATCCTTTACACGCATGTTGACCTCGCCGCCAATGTAGCGGGCCGGCTGCTGTACCGATAATAATATCTCATCACTTAACGCTAATTTTCTCATGACTGCCTCTTTTTTCTTTGATTTTACGGGCTTTTTTGATAGATGAAACGAAACTGTTTCCATATTCCGTATAAAACATCATTCTGAATAATTATACGGTATTTTCGTGTGCGTGGCAAGGTGTTTTTCGTTCTCTCCTACCGCTTCTCTCTGACCGTTTACCCATTTTCCAAATTAGATTATCCAATAAAAAACCTGAAAACATGTTTCCCGCAACATATTTTCAGGCCTTTTAACATCTGTTTTACATCTTCCTATCCTCAATTTTTCTTTTCAAAATCAAAGTTCCAAAAGGCTCCAGCATTTCCCCCTTCTCACCCAAAATCTCCTCTCCATAAAGCTTCATTTCCTTTATCTCCACTGCCTCACTGTGAAAATTCTGAACAAACACATACTCCGTATCCCCGGACTCCCTGGAACACACTTCCACACTCTCAGGAATCTCCCCAGCCACAATGGGAACCACCCCGGCCGTATCAGCCAGTTCCTTAAGCAAATCGTCATACAACCTCTGTTCTCCGTCCGCCGCCACATAGCAAACCGTCCCCCGTCCATAGCAGTTCTTTGTCACAGCCGGCGTTCCGCCATAAAAGTCCTCCCCGTACACAAGTAGCGTCCGGGCGTTCCACACATCCAGAATCTCGTAGAGGTTTGCACACGCATATCCCTTTTGTCCCTTACTTCCTGGTTCACCATTTTTCCCGGAATCCTTTTTCCACTTGTTCTCCGGCACCATAACATTCGATTCCCCATCATAAAGCCCGTCAATCTCTTTGCGCCTAAGCCCAAGCATATCTGTAAGCCCATAAGGAGTCTTACCCAGGAAACACCGGTCATTCTCATCAACCACACCGGACCAATAAGATTCTGGTAATCATACATTAGATTGGTGGTAATGGGTTGGGTAATTCCCCCTTCCTTTAAAGCCCTGATTTCATTCTCCGCGAAATCCGCCGTCTGCTCCGTGATAAACCGTTTCCAGTCCAGCGTCAGGCCGTGAAGCTCCTGTTCTCCTATAGAAGACGGCGGTTCCACCTGTTGGAAAGACTGATATCTGTGGCTCCAGAACGTTGTACACCATTTCTCATTTAACTCCTCAATGGTCTTATATCTTCTCTGAAGCCACTCTTGAAAGGCTGCCTTGCACAGTGCACAATAACAGGCCGGTTGTCCCTCATACTCATTGGAAATATGCCATAAGATTACAGCCGGATGCTTATGAAAACGCTCTGCCAGGGCTTTATCGATAGCTCTTACCTTTTCCCGGTACACAGGCGAGGTATAACAATGATTATGCCGTTTTCCAAACAAAAACCGCACCCCGTCCTCTCGCACCCGCAGCACCTCCTCATAAGCGTCCGCCAGCCACTTAGGTCTTGCCCCGGAAGGAGTTCCCATAATCACGGAAATCCCATTTTGGTACAGATTGTCCACAATCCTCTCCAGCCAGCCGAACTCATACCTCCCCTCCTCAGGCTCCAGCACTGACCAGGCAAACATGCCGACAGTCACCGTGTTGATTCCCGCCGCTTTCATGTATTCAATATCCTTCTCCAGAATATCCGGACGTTCCAGCCACTGCTCTGGATTATAATCCCCTCCATAGAGGACTTTTCCCTGTTTCATCATAATAAAAACTCCCTTATTACTTAATAGCGCCAGTAATTCCTTCTGCAAAGTTTTTCTGCAGTACAAAGAACACAACAGCCGTAGGTAACGTGGTGATTAACACCGCCAGCATCAACATCCCATAATCCGTAGTATACCCTGCAGTCAGGCTGGAAATCATCATGGGCATGGTCTGGGAACTTCCCTTGGTCATAATCACCTTGGGCCACAGATAATTATTCCAGGCATTCATAAACGAAATCGTAACCGCCGCCGCATAGGTTGACTTCATCATAGGAACAAACATGCGGAAAAAAATCTGAATCTCACTTAAACCGTCAATTCTGGCCGCCTCAATAATCTCCCCGGGAAAAGACTTAGCTGCCTGCCGAAACATCATAATCAGCAAAGGCGCAGACAGAGAAGGCAGAAGAAATCCCAACGTGGAATTCAAAAGCCTCGCCTTGGAAAACATTTGAAACAGCGGCACCATAAGGGCCACAAACGGCAGCATCATGGTCATAAGAATCACCGTAAAAAGCCTGTCTTTCCACTTGTCATGGTAGATCTCAAAAGCATATCCGGCCAAAGAACACACGAAAAGGGACAGTACTGTAGTTAAAACCGCGTATTTTGCGGAGTTGAAGAAAAACTTCCACACATTCTGAGAAGAAGTAAGGTTTAAATAATTCCGAAACAAATTTCCTCCTATAGTCAGCTTTCCCGCAACCACATCCACGCTCCGATTGGTAGCCGCGATCACCATCCACACCAACGGAAAAATCGAGATCAGAGAAGCAATGTTCAGAAATCCATACATAAAAAATATTGTACTCTTTTTAGTCACGGCCGTCACCTGCTTTCATTTGAACCAAGGCAAGAAATGCCACCATAATCAGTATCACAAAAGACATTGCCGATGTATAACCAAAGTTTGGAACGCCCTGAAAAGCTCTGTTAAAAATGTAATGAGACATGGTAATGCTGGCATTAGCCGGTCCTCCCATGGTCAGATTCACCGACTCGTCAAACAGCTGAAGCGTACCATTGGTGGAAGTAATTAAAGTCAGAAGTATGGTAGGCTTTAACAGAGGCGCGTTAATCTTAAAAAATGTCTGAAACATGTTGGCTCCGTCAATCTTGGCCGCTTCATAAACAGAATACTCAATGTTCTGAAGCCCGGCAAGATAAAACACCATATTGTACCCGGTCCACCGCCAAATCAGCGCAATAATAATCACAATCCTGGCGCTGGCGGGGTGAGACAAAAAGTTATAACCGGTCTCCAAAATTCCCTGCTTTACCAGCACCATGTTCACAAACCCGTCATTGGCAAACAGGGATCGGAATATAATGGCATATGCTACCAGGGATGTGGCACAAGGCAGGAAAATGGCTGTTCTGAAAAATCCTATAAACCGCAGTTTCGGATTATTTAACAGGGAGGCAAAAGCCATTCCAAGAACCAGCATAATAGGAACCTGGATAATCAGATATAAAAAACAGTTCTTGATGGACTGGATAAACACCTGATCCTGAAAGATCCTGATATAGTTGCCAAACCCGCACCATCTCATGTTGGTTCCCGTCCCTGTTTTAAACGATATCAAAAGTGCCTGAATGGCAGGTACAAAACTTAAGACCACAATCAGCAGAACCCCTGGAGCCAGAAAAAGCCAGCCTGTAAACCTTTGCTTCTGCTGCAGCGTCATTCCTTTTTTCTTACTCTTTCAGGAGATAGAGAAAACGGAGAAAAAGCTGCGTTGGACGGAGCAAGAGGAAAAACGCCTTATCCATCAGGCAAAGGCGCTTACCCGGATTGAAGCTGCTGTTCCATCAGGACAGTACCCGTCAGCTTATGGAAAAAGTGTTCGCCGGAAACGGCTATTTTGGAGGACAGGACGCAGGCCGGGAACGGCCATGATTGCTTCCAGAGCCGCAGCCCGTGGAACTACCCCTCTGAAAGAGGGCGCATTATCCGAGATTTTCAATTATCCGAGGAAATTCATAAAAAGTCCCAT
>ENA-OPRT01000339-OPRT01000339.1-human-gut-metagenome-genome-assembly--contig:-NODE-339-length-26746-cov-10.742685_pt1 | contig 26746 bp, 22 predicted proteins | sample MGYA00241895_ERZ501884 | MGnify/ENA primary metagenome ERZ501884 (study PRJEB25962, sample SAMEA2042225) | human gut metagenome | biome: human gut; feature: human-associated habitat; material: faeces...
CCGGAAGCACTGCCGATCAATTTTCTGCTTCCGATCAAGGGAACTCCTCTCGGAAATGCAGATATTTCCCAGCTGACAACAGAATACTGTATGAAGGTCCTATGCCTGGCAAGACTTCTTGTGCCTAAAGCAGATATCCGATGTGCTGCCGGAAGAGAAATTTATTTTAAAGGCGAAGAAAAAAAACTGCTCAGTGTTGTAGACTCTATTTTTGCTTCCGGTTATCTTACAGAAGGTGGTCAGGGAATCGAAGACACTCTGAAAACCATTACGGATGCAGGATTCACCTATGAGATTGAATCTGCGTAAGCATCCTTATGGACATATGACCTGTCATACACACTTACAGCATTTCATTACTTACCCGAACCAGTAAATATATTACCTTTTTCAAAGGAGGCTCTTTTAATATGAACCAGACAAATACTGTCTCTGCACCACGTACAAAAACCTACGAGATCACCATGACCGCTCTTATGGCAGCTGTCACCTGTATTCTTGCGCCGCTGTCCATTCCGATCGGTCCGGTTCCGATCTCATTTACCAATCTTGCCATCTATCTGTCCCTTTATCTTCTCGGATGGAAAAAAGGAACCATCAGCTATCTGATCTATCTTCTGCTTGGACTTGTAGGTCTTCCGGTATTTTCCGGATTTACCGGCGGCCCCGCAAAGCTGGCCGGTCCTACAGGCGGATACATCATCGGCTTTATCGTTATGGCTGTTATTGCCGGACTGGTAATTGACAACTGCCATAAACCTCTGATCCAGCTCGTTGGTATGATCGCAGGAACAATTGTATGCTATCTTTTCGGAACTGTATGGTTCTGCATCGTTGCAGATTCCACTTTCAAAGCAGCTCTTGGAATCTGTGTAATTCCGTTTATCCCGGCAGATCTCATAAAAATGATCATCGCCATGATCATCGGACCAATGATAAAAAAAAGAATCCGATAAACTGAAACTCTGATATTTTAAAAGAGGCAGCAGGAAATTTCCAACATTTCCTGCTGCCTCTTTATCGCATTTCATTTTTCTTATCTGAGTTTTTTCTTCAGCTCCTGGATCAGTTCAAAATAATCTCTGTGCTTCATCTCCGGGAAAGCCTTAATGATTCTTCCCTGGCCGAATACCGTATGGTTTGTGATAGAGCTTGACAGCTCATCAAACTGTGCCTGAAGCTCCGCTTTCTTCATCCGAAGCATTTCGGCAGATTTTTCTCTCTGAGCCACAGTCGCATCTCTGAGCTCTGCCTTAGCAAGAGCAACCTGAACCTTTCCTTCTCCCACCTTCTGTGCTGTATCAATGGTAGTTGTTGCCAGAGTATCACTGAGCTTATCACTCACGATCCGCAGATCCGCACGTACCTTATCCAGTCGGGTAAGCTTCTTATTCAGTCCGCGGATCACCGCCACTGTTACAATAAGATCAGCCAGATACACCGCATACAGAATTGCCATAACAACCCATTCCAGTGTGGAAGGTGTATGAGAAGCCTGACGCTCCACATACTTCTGAAAAACCTTTACGACCATCACAATGGCAAGTCCCCATATCAGGGAAAACTCAAGACAGATATAGCCGTGAAAATTCAGCGGCTTATTAGAATAATCCCACCATCTTGCATGGAAGCATACATCCAGAAGCCATCCGGCAACCAGCTCTACCGCAGTTGCAAGAACGATTCCAAACAGAAAGATCATTCCCTCACTCATCTGATGTCCGCCGCTCTGAAGCGTATTAAGCAATGCAAACACGGAAAGTACACCAAATCCGTACACCGGGCATACCGGACCGTTGAGAAATCCCCGGTTTATAACCTTTCCTAAGGTTACTGCATGGAAGATAACTTCAACGACCCATCCTCCAAAAGAATAAAACAAAAAATACAGACATATCTGAAAATACGTCATCCCGCAAATCATCCTGTACTCCTCCTTTACAGCTGTCAAGATTCCGGCAGCTATTTCAGGGGTCAGTACCATCACCTCTGCCGGGGTGATTCTGATTATATCATATCACCCCTCTCATTTACATCCCTTTATCCGGTCATTCTTCCGAAACAATTTCTTTTTTCACACGGGTGAAGTACAGAAAGAATCCGATGTTCAGAATGATTCCCACTGTGGTAGATACCGGTGCTGCAAGTCCGATCTTTGTCAGGCTGGCATCCGGCTGGATACTCATAAAGTACGCCATTGGAAGTCGTACCAGAAGCGTCTGGATCAGGCCCTGGACCATAACCCATATGGTCTGGTTGTTTCCGTTGAAATAGCCTATCATACTGAACAGAACAGCCGTTACCAGTGTCTCCGGAGCAAACCCCTTCAGATAATCAAAGCCCTTTTGGATAACGCCGGCATCTGTTGAAAAGAATCCTGCCAGCACATCACCCTTCAGCAGGATCAGGATAAATACCAGGCATCCCACAGACAGGCCAACTCCAATTCCCGTAAGCATGGATTTTCTCGCACGTTTCGGCTTTCCTGCTCCTACGTTCTGTGAAACAAAGGAGGCCATGGACTGCATCAGTGAGCTTGGAACCAACATGGCAAAGTTTACGATCTTACATGCAACTCCGTAACCGGAGGATGCTTCCAGACCCAGGCGATTGACAAATGCGCACAAGGCCAGAAATGAAATCTGTGTCAGGAATTCCTGAAGTGCCAGCGGCAGTCCGATCTTAAGAAAACGTCTGCACTGAGGATTCAGCCGGAAATCTTTTTTTGTAATGGTAAACGGAAGCTTCTTCTTTATCAGCAGAACTACTGCAAATACAACACTTAAGGCCTGAGCAGAAACCGTAGCAATAGCTGCTCCTGCTGCATCCATATGTAAGCCGGCTACCAGTACCAGGTCTCCGATCACATTTACAATACATGCCACCAGAACAAACAGCAGCGGAGATTTACTGTCACCCAGGCCACGGAAGATGGCAGACAGCAGGTTATATGCAACAATAAAGAAAATTCCGCTTCCACAGATCCGTACATAAGATGCAGTCAGCGCTACTGCTTCTTCCGGTGCCTGCATCAGCACGGAGATCGGATGTGCAAAACCTACCATAACAATAAACAGCACGACAGATATCATGGTAAAGACGATCGCAGCCCCACCGATAACGGAGCCAATCTGCTCCGGTCTTTTTTCTCCAAGATAACGTGCGATCAGAACTGTGATACCCATAGCAAACTGGATCACTACAAAGGTAACCAGATTCAGTATCTGACTTCCGGTGGAAACCGCTGACAGTCCGGATGTGGAACCGAATCTTCCAACTACAAGAAGATCGACCGCACCATAGGCAGCCTGCAGGATCAGCGCACCGAGTACCGGCATCATAAATGCAACCAGCTTCTTCAGGATATTTCCCTGGGTAAAATCTGCCTTATCATTTGTCATAATGTTCCCTCCTGTCACACATGATCTGATAAAATTTCCCGATGGTCCGGATCATACTGTCTGCTTCTTCTTCGGAAATCTCTGAAAGATAGGGCGCCAGACTGCTGAAATAATCCTGATCATACTTCCTGGAAAGCCTCTCTCCTTTTTCTGTTATGGAAATGTAAGTAACGCGCCCGTCATCCGGAGACGTAAGTTTCTGAAGATATCCCTTTGCCTCCATTTCTTTCACTGTTCTGGTGACACCCGGACGCGGAAGGTTCATGGCATCACTGATATCAGAGAGCCGGATATCCTTTTTTTCCCGCTGCAGAGAATGGATCACATCCAGATACTGTATGTAGGATGGCATCACCCCCTGGGGCAGTGGCGGAAGCATATCCCGGATCCGCTTTGCCTGATAAAATGCATCAAACATCCGCTTGATCTTTTCATTTGTCATAAAAAAACTCCTTATATAATTATCTTCATTAATTACCATTGATAATTATATAAGAATTTCTGATTTTGTCAAGCCTTTTGACTTTAGCTCCAGCAAAGCTGCTGTATGATACCCGTCGTACCCTTCTCTTAAACTTTCACGCGTAATGTTTCGCAATTACCTAAGTATAAAAAGTACCGGACAGATCAAAATATCTCTGTCCGGTACTTTTTATGGAATCTTTACAGAATTTCTCCGTTTGATTCAATTACTTTCTTATACCAGTAGAAGGATTTCTTCGGTGTCCGTTTTAAGGTACCATTTCCCTCATCATCTTTATCTACATAAATAAATCCATAGCGTTTTTTCATTTCACCAGTAGATGCGCTTACCAGGTCAATGCAGCCCCAGGAAGTGTATCCCAGCAGGTCTACACCATCTTCTTCCACCGCTGCTTTCATAGCTTTGATATGTTCTCTCAGATACTCGATCCGGTAATCATCTTCCACATATCCGTTTTCATCCGGTTCATCTGACGATCCCAGACCATTTTCCACAATAAACAGTGGTTTCTGGTATCTGTCATATAATGCGTTTAATGTACATCGAAGTCCCAGCGGATCGATCTGCCATCCCCATTCGCTTGCTTTAAGATAAGGATTTTTTACTGTGGCAAAAACATTTCCATCTGTTTTCTCAATGGTATTATCTGCACTTGTGCATCTGGATGAATAATAAGAAAACGAAATGAAATCAACCGTATTTTCTCTCAAAACATTCCGGTCTTTCTCTGTAATATCCAGTTCAATCTTTTCTCTCTCAAAAAATTTCTTCGCATATGCCGGATATTCGCCTCTTGCCTGGACATCGATAAAGAAATAGTTCTCTCTGTCTTTCTGCATGGACTTCCACACATCTTCCGGGCTGCAAGTATAAGGATAAGTCATTCCTGCTGCCAGCATACATCCGATCTTGTTCTCCGGATCGATCTCATGTGCGATCCGTGTCGCCTCCGCAGAAGCAATCAGTTCATGATGGGCCGCCAGATATTTGGAAAGTGTCTCATTTTCTCCCTCTTCAAAAACAAGCCCGGCTCCCATAAACGGCAGATGAAGAATCATATTGATCTCGTTAAAAGTCAGCCAGTATTTTACCAGACCTTTATATCTTGTAAAAAGCACGGTCACAAGCTTCTTATAAAAATCAATCATCTTTCTGTTTTTCCAACCGCCATACTTTTTGATCAGATAGATCGGACAGTCAAAATGTGTAATCGTAACCAGCGGCTCAATTCCATATTTATGACATTCTTTAAAAAGATCTTCATAAAACTTCAGTCCTTCTTCATTGGGTTCTTCCTCATCACCATTTGGAAAAATCCTGGTCCAGGCAATAGAAAGCCTGTATGTCTTAAATCCCATTTCACCAAACATGGCAATATCTTCTCTGAAATGATGATACATATCTATGGATTCCATTGCCGGATAGTAATGTTCACTGTCCGGCTCCAGCATTTTAAGTTTTCCCAGGCACACAGGAAAACGATCTTTTCCAGCCGGGCATACATCTACATTTGCAAGGCCTCTCCCGCCTTCCCGGTAAGCTCCCTCACACTGATTGGCAGCGGTAGCACCGCCCCATAAAAAATTCTCCGGAAAACTCATATTTCCACCTCATATTATTTCTGTATTTTCTTCATAACAACAGGACCTTCAATACCAAATGGCTCGATCATCAGATAATGGCTGATTGGATCTCTCAGTGCAGTTCCAAGACAGTTTGTTACCTCGATCGTAATCTGATTTTCTCCTTTTTTCAAAAGCCCTGTCAGGTCAAAACGATATGGTCTGCATAACCGGAGTCCTGCTGAGATTCCATTCACTTTCACTTCAGCAGTCTCAAACACTTCCCCCAGATCCAGCACTGCAGAAATTTCATATTCCAGCTTAAGTTCACTGGAAAACTGTAAAGTTCCGGCTTTTTTCTCCCAGCCTGCGATCTCCTGAACACAACAAAGCTCCTCCACTGGCACTTTTTCTGTAAACTTCGGCCAGGAAAAACTGTCTGCAAACTGAACATTCCATTTTTCAGGAAGAGCTATCTTCTCCTGATCTGCTGCCATATCTGCACCCTTGAAATAAACGGCTTCTGCCGGGAGATTTTCTTCACTCTCCAAAAGAACCACAGACTCATACGGTTCCAATGATAAGAAAAATTTTCCACTGGCAGGATCTGTACTGACTTCATATGTTTTTCCCGAAAAAGCATCATATCTGTATACATGCTCTGCATGTGGCAATGAAATTTCTGTACGTATGGTCTTCCCGATATTTTCATTAAAAATCATATAATATCTCTGGCCATCCCGCTCATATTCTCCAACTGCAAGATCTGGCTGAACCTGGGCAAAAAATACTTTTCTGTACTCAGCCAGAGTCTCGCCCAGCTGCTCCAGAGCAATCACACTGGCATGTGTTTGCACATATTCAAACGCTTCCTGATTTTTCGAAAAGCCCAGCATGACATCCGGAAGTGCATCCAGAAAATAAATCTGAACCTGATGCTCTACCATTTTTTTCAGCATCGGAACAATATCGGAAGGAATCCCTTCTCCATAAGGAATTACAAGATTTTTCATCCTGCATCCGTTGATTTCAAAGAAACCATCTCCAATCTCCGCCTGCATGATCCAGTCTCTTGTCACAATATCATAAGGAATCTGATGCTCTGTCAGCTCCCGGCACGGCTTTTCAAGAGGCATGCAATTTCCTCCCCATTCCAATTCTGCCGGATAAAGCAGTCCTGTTTCTGAAGGATATTTTCCATCCCGGAAGATCTGACAGATACGATTTACATAATCGCTGAACACCTTAAAATAACGGAACTGCGGATTATGTCCATGTGCATAAAAATGCGGCGGGCAGTCAAAATCCGGAAATTTTTTCGGATCAAATGCATGAGGAACCAGATAATTGATTCCACGTACCAGAAGATGATCTGCGATCCATTTCATCATTTTTAAGCCCTCATTCCATCCATACGCACCGAATGCTTCACACATGGCTCTTCCTTTTTTTGCCGGATCCAGGTGGGCAGAGGATGCGGCAAGTTTGGCAAGAGCATAATGGTAAAATTCTCCATTACTTCCTCCTGTGTTAAATGCATCATGGTGATAATTCATTCCCGGAACAATCTGACCTCCAATCACATCGATTCCCGCAAAATCCATGCCCTGCTGTCCCCGGTAATAATGACCGGTTCCATATCCCAGCCGGGCATGTGCTCCGTTATCTTCAATGGTATGACCCAGATACCACACATGGTGAGCTCTGCACCAGTCTCCAAGAACCTGGGTAAAATTCTCATTGTAAAGTCTTGTGACAATATCCATATACTGGAAACGAATATCTTTTTCCAGACCTTCTGCATCTGCCCAGAGAAGCGGCAGATATTTTTCTTCAAAGCCAAGTTCTTTTTCCAGTCCATCCCGCCATGGAAGTACCATGTCAGTTCCCATACGGCCTTCTGTTCCCTTGATATTTCCAAAACGTGGCTCATCAGAGAAAAAGCCCTGAATGGTTTTTCCAAATTCTTCTTTATAATGTGCATAATGCGGCTCATATACTTCCCTGATCAGCACTTCTGTCGCCTCACGCACCAGCGGGTTCAGGTAATCCTGCGTTGCCTGCTCCCCGCCTTTTTTTGTAAGGTATACAACAAAAATACTCCACGCACCTTCCGGCACATCCAAAGTCAGAAGACGGCTCTCCCGATTCATCTGTTCTGTAATGTCACATATGCTTTCTGCAATCACCGGATCTCTTTTTTCTGTTCTCTGGCTGATGCGCTTCGCAAGCAGAACCTTCAGGATTTCCTGCTCCGGGTCCGGCTTATCCCATGGTCTTCCTTTCAGAAGTGAAAAATCGATTCTTGCCCTTCTTAAAGGGCCCTGGACATCGTAACGACGCATATCCAGATACTTTTTCAGATACTGTGGATAATCGGATTTAATACGTCCGTTTGCATATCCGGTAGGAAAATGAGAATCATCCAGTATCCACAGCTTCATATCAAGTTTCTTGGCTTTATCAAGGATAAAATCCATATCTTTCCACCAGCCGTCGCCTACAAAATCCGGATGGGGACGCGCTTCCACGCATACCCCTTTCATTCCACATCCGGAAATTTTTTCCATATATTTCTTAAGAACATCATGGTCTTCCCCATGCTGCCAGAAAAACGGATAAAGATAATTTTCCATGTCAAGCCTCCATCATTATTTCTCTATTATTATCACAGTATCCTTTTGTTTTACGTTTTCTGCAACTGTTTTTACAGAACTGTAATCATCGCTGTTTGTGACAAGAACTGCCGTTGTATCGCTGTAGCCAGCTTTTCTGATCTTGTCTCTGTCAAATTTCAGAAGTTTTTCCCCAGTTTTTACTTTCTGTCCTTCTGTGACAAAAACCTGGAATCCGTCACCTTGCATCTTGACCGTATCCACACCCACATGGATCAGAAGTTCCACACCATCAGAAGATGTCAATCCTACTGCATGTCCGGTGTCTACCACAGATGTGATCTCACCGTCAAAAGGAGCCACAATAATTTCTTCTTCCGGTTTGATTCCGACGCCTTCTCCCATGATTCCGGAGGCAAAAGTTTCGTCCGGGATATCTTCTCTACAGATCACTTTTCCGCTTACAGGAGCACAGATTATGGTTTCTTTATTATCTGATATCATTTTGTTTTCTTCCAGAACATGATTATTCATATCGGTATCCATTTGTTCTGCCACCTGCTCAGCTTCTTCCACACCAGAATCTGCCATGATAAATGCCAGAACTGCTGAAACCGCAAATGAGATCAGTGCACAGATGATAAATCCATAGAAACTGATATCCAGTCCTTCCGGATTGATCATTGCAGGAATTCGAAACAGACCGTCACCAGCCATGGTATACATTTTTCCGCCAAGTGCTCCAAGGATTCCGCCGCTGATTCCACCGCCGATCCATGCACAGACAAACAGTTTGAAATTCGGCAGTGCGATGGAATAGATTGCCGGTTCTGTTACTCCGCAAAGTGCAGATGCAAGACTTCCAAATCCGATTCCACGTTTTTCAGGGTCTTTGTTTTTCAGTGCATATCCTAAAGTCACACCAGCAAGTGCCCATACAGTCAGGCCTAATACTGCATTTACCGGATCATATCCCTGTGAAAAAAGATTGTTCATCAGAATCGGAATAAATGCCGCATGAAGTCCAAGTAGAACAACCAGCTGCCAGAATGCGCCCAGAAGTGCTCCGCCAATCAGTGGGCTCATTCCGAAGATTCCAAACACTCCTTTGGACAGCCAGGAAGACACAGTATTCATAACCGGTCCGATGACGATCCAGCTTAACGGAACTGTGACTGCCAGCACAAAGGTCGGCACCAGCATAAGCTGAAGCATGGACGGAATAAATTTCTTTGCCAGTTTTTCAAGTTTGGATGCCACAAAACCAGCCAGTACAATAGGCAGGAATGTATTTGTATAAGATGCTGCCGCAACCGGAATCTTAAGGAATGTAATTCCACCTTCTGCTGATACTGCTGAAACAAGGTCAGGATACAGGAATGCTGCTCCTATGACAGCTGTTACATATGGATTGCAGTCGAATACTTTTCCACAGGTAAATCCCACGATTACCGGCATGAAATACAGGATTGCATCGCCTGCTGCATAAAGAACGAGATACGTTCCGTCTGTTTTTGTCAGGATTCCTGCTGTTACCAGGATTACCAGGATTCCTTTGATGATTCCACCTGCGATCATCGGTCCAAGCATTGGCATGATGCAGCCGGAAATTGTTTTAAAGAATCGGTTCCAGAGACTGTCTTTTTTGATCAGTTTCATATCCTCTTTATTGATGCTTCCTTCTCCTGAAATCTGTGCTTCGCGTCTCACATCTTTGACTACTTCGCTGACATGTGTACCGATGATAACCTGGTACTGTCCTCCCTGATTCATCACACCTTTGACACCTTTTATCCCGGCTACCTTATCTTTATCCGGAATACTATCGTCCTTCAGCACAAAGCGCAGTCTCGTCATACAGTTGGTCACGTTGACAATGTTTTCTTTTCCACCTACAGCTGCAACTACTTCTTTTGCCAGCTGGGTATAATCTGCTTTTGCCATTTTCTTCCCTCTCTTTATATTTGATACCGTTATTATATCTTTCAGATCCAGCGAAAAAAATAACGTATTCCTCATAATTCATTGACCAAATCCACACAATTTGATACAGTAATTATATCTTTATCATCCCATGTATATCGACAGGAGGTACGCCACTATGAATATCCATTCTCTCCATCATTATCTTACAAATTTATCGGAAAGTGAAGAACATTATCGTTCCGGTCATCCCTTTTCTGTCTGGAACCAGCTCCCAAAAGTACAGATTCATGGCCGGGAAATGTACCGGATGTTCCCTGACAATCTTATTTTTTCATCCATGCACGGAGAAAATCCTGTTTCCGGTCAGAATTTTGATATTCCTGTAGGTCTGCAGGATATCTCAATCAAACGAAATTCCAGATTCAATCCGGTTCCGGAGCATGTCCATTCCCATATCGAAATCAATTATGTTTATTCCGGTACCTGTCCTCAGTACATAGACGGAAAACCTGTCTTTCTGAAAAAAGATCAGGTACTTCTGATTGATACCGACTGCCCTCATTCTATTGACGCTCTGGGCGAAAATGATATCATGATCAGTATGCTGATCCGAAAAGAATTTCTCCGTGACCGTATGTTTTCCCAGTTTTCCAAAGACAGTGTACTCTCCCGTTTTTTTGTCAACGCGCTGACAGAGCAGACAGACCATGACCACTATCTTCTTTTTCATTCAGAAAAAGACCGAAGGATCCCTTTGTTTTTCTCAGAGCTTTTCTGTGAATTTCTGGATCCCTCGGTCAATTCCGGAGATATTATTTTTCATTTATTTTATCTGATCATTGCTGAACTGATCAATGTATACGAGAATGATCTGGCAAAAGAACAGGAATTTTCAACGGTTATGCCTGTTGTTCCCCTGATTCGCTACATTGAAAATAATTTTCGTACCTGCACCCAGGAAAAAGTTGCTGAATTTTTTCACATCAGCCCCAACTATGTTTCCACTCTTCTTAAGAAGAACACAGGCTATACTTACATCCAGCTGATCCAGGCACAGAAACTGAAATCTGCAGCAACACTTTTAAAAACTACTTCCATGCCTGTAACTGCAATAGCTAATCAGGCTGGCTACGAAAACATTAGTTTTTTTTACAAAAAATTCCAGGAGCGGTATCATTGTTCTCCTAATGAATACCGGTTAAGAACTCCTGTGCTTTAGCCTTACGCCTCCTTTCCCATTTTTTGCAAGCAAAAATCCGCTGCTCTTTTTCCTGCATCTTTGCAGGCAGAACAGCGGATCTTCAGATATCAGGTGGATACATTGGTAATCCGCATTTATTTCACTTAAGCTTCCAGAACTTCTTTCAAAGAGTCTTCAAAGATCTCCAGGCCTTTCTCCATCTGCTCATCGGTCATAGTGAGCGGTGCAAGGAAACGAACTACATTGCCTGCTGTTCCACAGTTCTCAAGAAGGAGTCCCTTCTGAATCGCATTCTGGATCAGCTTGGCAGTAAGCTCTGTTGCTGGCTCTTTTGTTTCTTTATTTTTTACAAGCTCGATACCGATCATTGCACCAAGGCCTCGTACATCACCGATTACCGGATATTTCTCCTGAAGCTCTTTGTAGCGTTTCATGACGGTCTCACCGATATGTCTTGCCTTTCCTGCATAATCATCACGTTTCATGATATCCATAACAGCCAGTGCTGCTGCACAGGATACCGGGTTTCCGCAGAAGGTTCCTCCGATGGTTCCTGCAGGTGCCGCATCCATGATCTCGACTCTTGCTGTAATTGCGGAGATCGGAAGTCCTGCGCCAAGAGATTTCGCAGTTGTGATAATATCCGGTGCTGCGCCTGCTTCTGCCCAGTACTCAGATGCATAATATTTACCTGTTCTGCAGTTGCCACACTGAACCTCATCTGCAATCATCAGAATTCCGTTGTCATCGCAGATCTTGCGGACTGCTTTTACCCACTCGATCGGTGCCGGGATGAATCCACCCTCGCCCTGGAACGGCTCAACGATCATGCAGGCGATCTCACTTGCAGGTGCTCCTTCGTCAAAGATTCTCTGAAGCTCATCAATATAATACTGAATCGCTTCAGCCTCTGTGTATCCTTTTGGTGCACGGTATACATATGGATATGGTGCACGGAAGATTCCTGCCGGGAACGGTCCCATACCCACTGCATATACTTTCTTGGCTGTCAGTGCCATGGTCAGGTTTGTTCTTCCATGGAAAGCACCTGTGAAACAGATCACGCCGCTTCTTTTTGTGAAGGCTTTTGCAATCTTGATGGCATTTTCATCACACTCTGCACCGGAGTTTGCAAAGTATGTTTTTTTCACATCTCCTTTGCATGGCATGATCTCATTTAATCTCTCAGCCAGTGTTACATAGCCGTCATGCACATATACATTGAAAATTGTGTGGAAATATTTTTCAGTCTGTTTCTTTACTGCCTCAATAACTTCCGGATGGGAATATCCGATATTCAGGACGCCGACACCGCCAACCCAGTCAAGGAATTTATTTCCGTCCATATCTTCAAACATGGCTCCTGATCCCTGTTTGATGCAGATCGGATATGTTTTTCCGCAAAGTGCTTTCGGGATCGCTGCGTCTCTTCTGTCAAGAAGTTCTTTTGATTTTGATCCTGGAACCTGCTCTGTTACGATCTCCGGTAATGCGGTTGCTAATTCTGCTGTTGTCATAATACTTCTCCTCCTTTATCTGGTCACGGCTTTTCTGCCTGCCGGACTCCTCTCGGAGTTCTCTCCGGAAGCAAAAAAACAGGCGCCGGATGTGTTATCATCCGACGCCTTTGTCGTTTATCTGCTGTGTTATTTTGTTTTTTGATTTAGGTAGATTATAGCATTTTCCGGTACGAAATCAATAGGCCTGGTGTTGTATGTTTTTTGTGCGCAGTGCACAATTTCTATTATCTGCGATACCGATATCGCCTGATCAGAAACGCCATCTTCAGCTCCAGGCAGGTATCCAGGTTTTCAAGATCGCATCCCAGGATCTCCCGGATCTTTTTCAACCTGTAATTTAAGGTATTCCTGTGAAGAAACATCTCTTCTGCCGTCTTTTTGGCATTGCAGCTGCAGTTCAGATAATTTTCCAGTGTTTCACTTAAGTTTCCATCGTTCAGTTCATCTGCCTGCAGCAGCTTTCCGATTTTTTCTTCCATATAAGTATCCAGGATTCTGGAATCGTCCACATGGGAAAGTAATGTATAGATTCCCTGATCCCTGTAAAAAAATATCTGCCCCTTCAATCCGGAAACTTCTGCTGCCCGAAGTGCTGAGGAAGCTTCGTTCCGGCTGTCTTTTACCTCATCCAGATACGCCCTACTGTTTCCGGCTCCGATCCGAAGCTCTATTCCATATTCCCGCTGTGTTCGGTCCACGATCCTGGCGAAAATTTCTTTTATATTGCTATCCTCCGCTTCTCTGTCCGGAAGCAGTGCAAGGATGGAGCCTGCCTGTGGAAGGATAAGGATATCCTGTTTTATGTAACTGGAAAACTCAGTACAGATCACACGCTTCACATTCCGTCCGGTTGTCAGGGAATCCTCGTTCTCCCATCCGCTTTCTGTATTTCCGGACGCAAACGCAAATTCCGCTACAAAAAAACTCCCCTCCAGATCAATATTCAGATATCTGGCCTGTGCCATCACACGCTCCCGGCTTAAATGTTCTGCATCCAGAATAGAGGAAAACAGCTGCTCTGCGGCATTTCGGTCATTTTCTTCCAGAACAAGCCTGCGGCAGATGATCTGAGACAGATCGATCAGAGGATATTTCTCCGGAAGCTCAAAAAGAGGCAACGCTTTCTCTTCACAGTATTGCATCAGTTCCTCTGATATCTGGCCTTCATTGATTCCAAGAGCCGTAATTCCATGCCCATACATCTGCCGGATCATCTCCATCAGCTTCCGACTGTCATCCGTAACACTGGGATTGGTCAGAACTACAAATTCGTCTCCGTGGATATAGTTTTCGATCTTATATTCACTTTTTACACATTGCAGACAGTCTGCAAAATAAATCCATCGAACAGATTGCTCCAAACCGTTTTTTCCTGCTTTCAGCTTCAGAACCTCTGTAAGCTCCGGAATCTGCATCATATCTTTACAATTCATAAAGTTCTATTCCTCCCACTGGTGCCTTTTCATATCCACGCATCCATTTGCTTTAAATTCCACACCTTCGTCTTCCAGAAGTTCCCTCTGTTCTCTCCATCCTGGTGCAGTACGGCCTGCATGATTCACAACTCTGTGGCAGGGATATTTCCCATAAAATTCTGCCATGCTTAAAACTTTTCCTACAAGCCTCGAATTTTTATCCCAGCCGATGAGACGTGCAATCTGCCCGTAGGAAGCCACTTTTCCTGCCGGTATTTCTTCCACCACGGATAGTATTTCGTAGATCAGATCCTCATCCAGTATTTTTCCCATTGTTGTTCCTCCGAAGCATTTTTTATTTTATATCCACAATTCTTCCCAGGTCAATCTTCGTTCCATCTGTCAGAAAGATTTTCTGGCTGCAGTCGTCAATCTTTTTTATCTGCCCGGTGACGGTTACATAGGAGCCTCCCTCTTTCCGGTCATCCGGCTGGAAATAGATGATGGTGACGGACTCTGTTCTCTCCCTGTCGGCTATCAGCTGCCGGAGTTTTTCATCCAGTTCCTGCTTTTTGTCTTCGGAAAGCTGTACCCAGTTATCGGTGAGTCTGGCTGTTTCCCGGATTGCGTCTTCATAGCCGGTAAGGGCTGCAAAGGGGGAAAACTGTGCAGCTCGGTCATAGAGGGGCATCTGTGGGTGTGTTTTTGAAACATGGTGAGGCAGGTTTATGATGTCCTGGTATTTGCCTTTTGGTTTCTTTTCCATTTATGCTCTGTGACCTCCGATCTGGTTGTTCCGCTCTATGGTTGTGGAACCTTCCTGTAAGCTGCTACCTTTCAGTATGGCATTTTTTCCGAATTTCTTTTTTACGGAAAGCATAGCTTCTTGGAGCTTTCGCTCTTTTTCCTGTTTTTCTTTTTCTGCTTTCTGTTCTGCCTCTGACACTTCTGATTTAAGGTAATCCGTGAACAGATTCATCTGCTGATATACGGGCTCTGCCGCTGCCAGTTTTTCATCTGTGAGCTGATTGGCTGTGATATAGACACGCCGGATCAGAAGTGTTTTATCCGTGATACGCTCATACAGGTCAAGGACTGCCTTCATGATCGTTGATGTGGATGAGGTTGGATTGTCCAAATTTACAGTTCCGTGACCATGTTTGGGAATTTTTCTTCCATAACGGTCTGTTTTTATTTCGCCCTGATATTTTTTCCTGCCGGAGGAAGATTTCAGATTATCAATATCGTAGCCTATGGTAAGGACTATCTGACTGGTTACCAGCCTTTTTTCCACAAGCTGAAGAACCAGCATGTCTGTCATTTCACGTACGATCAGTTTCGCCTGTTCAAAATCACTGGGACAGTGCAGTACCTGACCGGAACCGATGCTGTTTGTTTCCGGTTTGTAGGCTTTGATCAGATCCATGGTCACCGGTTCGTATCCCCATGCATGATCAATCAGAAGTTCCGCGTTGATGCCGAATATTTTATAAAGAAGATCTTCATTATAGTAATCACGCACACCGCCCAAAGAGCATCTGGCAATGTCTCCCATCGTGTAAAGTCCTACTTCTTCCAGCTTCTTCCTGATTCCTGTGCCTACCCGCCAGAAATCTGTCAGCGGCCTGTGATCCCATAAAAGTTCCCGGTAGGACTGCTCCGTCAGTTCTGCGATACGCACACCATTTTCGTCTGGTGTTACATGTTTGGCCCCGATGTCCATGGCAATCTTACACAGATAAAGATTGGTTCCGATTCCGGCAGTTGCCGTGATCCCGGTCTCTTTCATTACATCGGAGATCATTTTTGCAGCAAGCTCTCTGGCTGTCATCTGATACATTCCAAGATAATGGGTGACGTCCATAAACACCTCATCTATGGAATAGACATGCATGTCCTCCGGTGCCAGATAACTGAGGTAAACGTTATAGATCCGGGTGCTGTAGTCCATGTACAACGCCATTCTCGGCGGTGCTGTCACATAGGAAACGGCCAGTTCCGGATGCGCTTTCAGTTCATCCGAAGACCAGGATTCTCCGGTAAAACATCTTCTTGGTGCTTTTGTGACACGTGCCTGATTGACTTCTTTTACACGCTGGACCACTTCAAAAAGTCTCGCTCTTCCTGGTATTCCATAGGCCTTCAAAGAAGGGGAAACTGCCAGGCAGATGGTCTTTTCAGTACGTTCTTTATCTGCCACAACAAGATTGGTGGTAAGTGGATTTAAGTTCCGCTCCTGACATTCCACGGAAGCGTAGAATGATTTCAGATCGATGGCTATATAGATATGATCTTCTTTTTTATCCATGGATACACCTCCGGAGTGTTTTCTTTTCTTATTATATCAGAAAATTTGTTCGATTATAGGTCTTTTTCTTATTTTTACATAAAAAACCTCCTCCGGTTTTTATTGCCGGAGGAGGTCTCTATCTGAATTCCCCTCAAAAATACTTTATAATTATATGTTTCCGGTTCTGCTTAGAAAAGTCCTGTGATCTTACCGCTCTCGTCTACGTCGATCTTGGTTGCTGCCGGTACTTTTGGAAGGCCTGGCATGGTCATGATCTCGCCGGTGAGTGCTACGATGAAGCCTGCACCTGCGGAGATCTTAAGATTTCTTACTGTTACTTCAAAGTCTGTCGGTGCGCCAAGTTTTGTCTGGTCGTCTGTTAAGCTGTACTGTGTCTTGGCCACACATATCGGGCAGTTGCCAAATCCCAGTGCCTCCAGCTGTTTTGCCTGCTTCTGGGCATTTGCAGTCAGAACCACTCTCTTACCACCGTAAACCTTCTGTACGATCTGGTTCAGTTTGTCCTCAATGGAACCTTCCAGTTCGTATGCATATGTGAAATCATTAGGCTCTTCAACCAGACGGAGAACTTCCTCAGCAAGCTTGATTCCGCCTTCGCCGCCTTTTGCCCATACCTCGGAAAGTGCAACGTTTACGCCAAGCTCCTTACATTTTGCTTCCACAAAATCAAGCTCTGCCTTGGTATCGGTCGGGAATGCGTTGATAGCTACCACACATGGGAGTTTGTATACATTTTTGATATTGCTTACATGTTTCAGAAGGTTCGGGATACCTTTTTCAAGAGCCTCAAGGTTCTCATTGTTAAGATCTGCTTTTGCAACGCCACCGTTGTATTTCAGGGCACGTACAGTTGCTACGATAACAACAGCACTTGGTGTAAGTCCTGCCATACGGCACTTGATATCCAGGAACTTCTCAGCACCAAGGTCAGCACCGAAACCAGCCTCTGTGATGGCATAATCTGCAAGTTTCATAGCCATCTTTGTAGCGGTTACGGAGTTACATCCGTGAGCGATGTTTGCGAATGGTCCGCCATGAACAATGGCTGGAACATGCTCCAGTGTCTGAACAAGGTTTGGTTTCAGGGCATCTTTCAGAAGTGCTGTCATAGCACCCTCTGCATGAAGATCTCCTGCTGTTACCGGTTTCTGCTCGGAAACTTTGCCATAGGTGTATCCGATGATGATTCTGGAAAGTCTCTCTTTCAGGTCTTTGATATCGCTTGCAAGGCAGAGAACTGCCATAATCTCAGATGCAACTGTGATGTCGTATCCGTCTTCACGCGGCATACCGTTTGTTCTTCCGCCAAGTCCGTCTACTACATTACGAAGCTGACGGTCGTTCATATCCACACAACGTCTCCATGTGATCTTTCTCGGGTCGATGTTCAGCTCATTACCCTGGAAGATATGGTTGTCGATCATTGCAGCAAGAAGGTTGTTTGCCGCACCGATCGCATGGAAATCACCGGTAAAATGAAGGTTGATATCCTCCATAGGAACTACCTGTGCATAGCCGCCGCCTGCTGCACCACCTTTGACACCGAATACCGGTCCAAGGGATGGCTCACGAAGAGCTACCATAACATTTTTTCCAAGTCTCTGCATTCCATCTGCAAGACCTACCGTTGTAGTTGTTTTTCCTTCCCCGGCCGGTGTCGGGTTGATAGCTGTCACAAGAATCAGTTTGCCGTCTTTTTTGTCTGTTTCTTTCAGGAGATTATAGTCGATCTTTGCTTTGTATTTACCATACTGCTCCAGATATTTGTCATCAATACCTGCTTTCTCTGCAATCTTGGTAATTGGCTCCATTGTGCACTCCTGTGCAATCTCGATGTCACTTTTAAATCCCATAATGTTCTCCTTTCTCCGCTGCAACCGTCTGCATCTTTTATCCCATAAAAAAGAGCAGTATCTGAATTTTTTCAAATACTGCCCAGACGGTCGACTCATCGAATCTCCGGCTCCCTCGTGGTTATCCCACAACTCCGTCAGTCACCGAAGACTTTATTAATTTGATGATTGAATACTAACATATTTATTAGTACTTGTCAAGAAATTATCAAATTATTTTTCCACTTTTAAAGTGAGCTGAGTCTAATTTTCTGAATCATTTCAGTTTTCCGTACTATTCATCAGATACTGAATGTTATAAGGAAAATTCTATTTTTCGTCAATTAACGTAATTCATGTCTGATCTTTGCCTGCAAAACCACACCGGATCGCCTGTGTCGGACATATCTTTTTACACCTTCCACATCGGATGCACTCTGCACTGTTAGGATCCTCTGTCGGATCAACCTCCATCTGGCAGATATTTCTGCATTTTCCGCAGTGAACACATTTTTCTTTCTCTACTCTGTAACGAAAAACGGAAACTTTATTAAATACCGAATAAAAAGCTCCCAGCGGGCAGATATACTTACAGAATGGCCGGTATATCATAATTGATAAGATAATGGTGATCACCAGGATCGTATTTTTCCACATGTACAGCCAGCCTACTGCACTTCGCATGGATTTGTTCAGCAGCACCAGCGGGATACCTCCCTCCAGCGTTCCTGCCGGGCAGATCAGCTTGCAGAAATATGGTGCTCCCTGCCCCATGATATCTACTACAAACATGGGAAGTATGATCACAAATACAAGAAAGATCACATATTTCAGTTTTCGCAGAAGCTTATCTCCACGAAATGTCCGGATCTTCTTTGGAAAAGGAATCTTGTTCAACAGATCCTGGATCAGTCCAAAGGGGCAGAGAAATCCGCACACCAGTCTTCCAAGCAGCGCTCCCACAAAGATCAGAAATCCAGCTACATAATATGCCATTTTGAAGTTCCAGCTTCCAATCACAGCCTGAAGAGAACCAATGGGGCAGGTCCCTCTTGCCCCGGGGCAGGAATAGCAGTTCAGCCCCGGAACACATACATTTTTCAGTTTTCCGGTGTATATCTTGCCAGTTATAAACCCTGATATGTGACTATTTGTAAGGGCCGCCCACAATGCCTGGATCCCATGCCGCGGCCATTCATTTATTTTCATCTTCTTATTATCCAATGCCTATACACTCCATACAGATGTTGATCGCTTTTGTAAAAACTACAGATACCTCGCCCCTGCAGATTCCCAGTATCATCAGTAAAATTCCCAAAAACGCCAGAACTGGTCCGATCCACCTGGATTCTGTTATTTTCCGAATCATTTTTCCACTCTCCATAATGATCATGTTTTACTTAGAAACGTTTTTAAGCTCTTTTTCCACGATTTCCTTCCATTCGTCCAGTGTATGGCTTCCTGTATAGGTATCGCCTACAATGTTTCCATCTTTGTCAACAAAAAATGTTTCAGGAAATGCGGAAATCCCCTGCAGACGACCGTTCATCATAGTAGTATCCGGCATCAGGAACGGATATTCTGCTTTTGTTTTTTCCTGAAGAATGCCTGCTTTTTTTACTGCCTCCTCGTCCTGATTTCCCTTTTCATCTGTAGTATCAAGCACTACACCTGCTACTCCGACGCCTTTCTCTTTCATTTCTTTATAGAGCTCCTGAAGTTCCGGAATCTCTTTTACACATGGTGAGCACCAGGTTGTAAAAACATTTACCAACGTCAGGTCATAGTCACTGAACACTTTTTCTGTATATGTTTTTCCATCTATTCCTGTTGTTTCAAATTTTCCTACAGATTTTACATCCTCCGGGTTGCTGCTGGTATCCTGTGGCTGGTCAAACACGGAAATATTCTGATACGGTGTCATTTCCGTAATATCGGTTTTGATCTTTTCCAGCTCCTTTGTCAGCTTTTCATCTGCATCTTTGTTGGTGCTCAGATAATATTTGTATTTCCCGTCACTGCTGCTTCCAAGCTCTTTATGCTCTGTACAGCCGGTGATCTCATCCAGCTTTTTCTGTGAAGCTTCGTCATAAACGCCAATTGTACCGATTCTGTCCAGACCTGCCACCCAGTCGTCATATCCTGTTCCCATCTTCTGTATTTCGGCATTTTTCTGTTCCTCTGTCATTTTGCTCCAGCTTACGTAGGCATATGTCACTGCATTGGTCTGATTCTCAAAATCTTCCGTGGTAAGCATTGCAATGCTCTGGTCCTTGATCTGCTTTAACAGCTCCTTCGAAAGTGAAAGCTTCAGTCCCAGAAACGGATATTCATAAGAATCCTGTGCCTTGCAGGTTACGTCGGAAGGCTTAAATGTACCTGCTACCAGATCTGATGAAACTGCCTCTCCATCCACCGCCATTGCCTCTCCGATATCTGCTGTTTCCGTGCTCTCTGCCGCTGTTACCGGCACACTTCCTAATGCAGATATTCCTAATACCGCTGCTGCCATAAGTGCTGTTATTTTCTGTGTTCTTAATTTCATTGTTTATATTCTCCCTTCTGATATCACCGGCCCATATCCGGAACCGACGTATATTTTATATGTAAATCTTGCTCTCTGTAGCCTTACTATATCATCCCCTGTATAAAATCTCTGTTAAGAAGTGAAAAAATTTACAGGAATTTTATGCTATACATGATATGATAGATAACAAAGCAAAATCAACTGTTTTTTAGGAGAATTTATTATGCATATATTGATAATCGAAGATGAAAAGCAGCTCTGCCAGTCTATTGCGGAGGGACTTCGCATGGATGGCTATGAAGCGGACACATGTTTTGACGGGGATGAAGGACTGGAATTATGTCTGGTGGAAAATTATGATCTCATCCTTCTTGATCTGAACCTTCCAGGCGTTGATGGTCTGGAAATCCTGCGCCAGTTTCGGGAATCCGATACTTCCACTCCCGTTTTGATCCTCTCTGCCAGAGGACAGATCCAGGACAAGGTTGAAGGGCTTGATCTCGGTGCCAATGACTATCTCACAAAGCCTTTTCATTTTGAAGAGCTGGAGGCACGGATTCGAAGCCTGACACGAAGGAAATTTATCCAGCAGGACGTATGTCTGCAATGCGGACGTATCAGCTTTGATACCCGTACAAGAAAGGCCAGTGTCGATGGACTTCCCCTTTCTCTGACCCGAAAGGAAAGCTCTCTTCTGGAATATTTCCTTCTTCATCAGAACCGTATCATAAGCCCGGAAGAAATGATCGAGCATATCTGGGACGGAAGCGTCAACAGTCTCAGCAATTCCATTCGTGTCCACATTTCTTCTCTTCGAAAAAAGCTGCGCACTGCTCTCGGCTTTGATCCGATACAGAATAAGATCGGCCAGGGTTACATTTTAACGGAGGATATAAAATGAAAAAAATAACCGGAAAGCTATCTCTTCAATGGCGTCTGACACTGATCACCGCACTGCTTATGACAGTCACCTGCATTCTGATGTATTTTTTTATCAGCCAGTCTGCAGTTGCCGGAATGGAGAATCTGGGAGATTATATGATACGGATCGATAACACAGACTCTGCTCCCATCACCTTTAATATGGATCCCTCCGTCTTATTTCCGGAGCTTTCCGATCAGCTGCAGCTAACAAAAAAACTGTTTCTCACCAAAGGACTCATGGTAACAGGGATCATCATCCTTCTCAGCAGCATCTGCACTTATTTTATCAGCCGTCAGGCATTACTTCCGCTTCGCAGACTCAGCCAGGAGGTAAACCAAATAGAGGTCCAGAACCTTTCAGAGGCTCTTGAAGTTCCTGCTACCAATGACGAAATTTCCCGCCTGACAATTTCATTTAACAAAATGCTCGCACGCCTGGATGAGGCCTTTACTGCTCAGAAGCAGTTTTCTGCCAATGCCGCACATGAGCTTAGGACTCCTCTTGCCGTTATCCAGACAAATCTGGAGGTCTTTGCCCGCAGGGAAACACCTGCTTTAAAGGATTATCAGGAGATTTTTTCCATGCTCCAGGAACAGACCGGGCGACTTTCCCATCTGGCTGAAATCCTCCTAGATATGACCGGTGTACAGACTGTTGAACGTTCCGAAAGGATCTCTCTGGCAGCACTGACGGATGAGGTTTTCTGCGACCTAGCTTCCGTAGCGGAACAGAAAGAAGTTGAACTGATCCAGCAGGAGGGAGACTGCATCATTACCGGAAGCTATCTGCTGCTGTATCGTGCTGTGTACAATCTTGTGGAAAATGCGATCAAATACAATCACTCCGGTGGAAAAGTAACCGTAAATATCCATCTTTCCGAAGAAATAACAGATACATCCACGTCTGACAATTACGCCTTTCTTGAAGTCTCCGATACCGGAATCGGCATTCCTCCCGAATATCAGGAAAAAATCTTCACCCCGTTTTTCCGTGTGGACAAATCAAGAAGCCGCGCTATGGGAGGTGCCGGCCTGGGGCTTGCACTTGTCAGTGAAATTGTCCGACAGCATAACGGACAGGTAAAAGTACTGGAAAGCAGCAAAAAAGGCAGCGTGATCGCAATCATGCTGCCAGTCTGAATATATTTGTATTACATTTACTTTATATGCTCATGAACGCAATCGCTTTGCGATCTGCGTTCAAATCCGAGTATATTTTTTCAACAATACTGTCTGTATCCATTTCGCAGGTAATAGCCTGTTCCCTGAGAGCTGAAGAAAAATCTTTTTCTCTCCACCATCTGCGCATATCTTTTTCACCAAATTCTCTGTTTCTTGTATTATGTCGTCTCACGGTTTCTTCAAACGACAGATCAATATAATATGCGTATACATTTGAACCATATAATTCATTTGCCAGTTCAAACAACGAACGATACCATTCATCATACATGATCCCTTCCAGGATAGAAAATTAACTGTGTTCCCTTCCGTATCGTAAAAGTTCTGCCATAAGCGGCAAAGCCTTTGTATCTATGCCATCATCAACCCACAGCATATTTCTTCTGACCTCATCCTGTGATATCAGCATTGTATTACGTCCTAGCTTTTTCTGTAATGCCTTCGCTACGGTTGTTTTTCCACTTCCTGAGTTTCCTCTGAGAATGATTAATTTTCCCATGTGCTGCTTTTTCCCTTTCAATACAAAATACAGAATTTTTATGACCGTACAGTCTATTTTACAGCTTTTTATTCCAACTGACAATATTACCAGTGCTATAATCATTTTATTTAACCTCTATGCTCTCCATAGGCATTCTTCTTTCTCTGTATTTTGCTCTGTTTCTGTAATCTCAGTTACTGTCTATACAATAGCATCGTATATTTTATCCATACATGTTCATTATATAAATCTTTATGTTTATAATATAATTTTGCACTGTAAAAAATCCCCGGAACACGGATAGGATTCCGTATTCAGGGGACTCTTTTTCTGCACTTGCATCTATTTTATTGTTTATGATACCTCTCGATCACACAGGTATGTTGCTTTATTTTTTTATCATAATTGATTCCTGCAAGCAGGAGATTTCCATGATAGTCTTTCAGTGCATCTACATATTGCTTTTCTTTAATCTGTGATATGGCTCCATGGGCATCTTTGTCCCATTTCAGTTCAATGACTGCTGCCGGTTTGTCTGCGTATAACTTTCTTGGGATAAAGCAGATATCTGCAAAGCCTTTTCCGGTTGGCAGTTCCCGGATAACTGTATAGTACTCTCTGGCAAAATAAAATGCCAGATTAATGGTGCAGCTCAAAGAATTTTCATCGTTGTACTGAAGAACCGAAATTTCTCTGTGTGCCTGATCAATTCCTTTTGCAACTGCTTCCCCATCCAGATTCCACAATGCTTCCAGGAGTTTTCTGGAAGACTCTACCGACTGTATGACTTCTTTCCAGTCCATGGTGCTGATGGCATTTATATACTCCTGCGACACTTCTTTATTTGGAATCGTCACAGTTTTGTCCGGCCAATGATAGCTTAAGTAGCCCAGATGTACCAGAAGTGTCAATACATCATCCTTTCCCTGAAACGTTGTCATATCGTTGGAAAAAGTCCCTGTATTGATCTGCACCTTATCGCCTGCCAGCATTCTTATCACTGCATCTTTCAGGCCATCATAATTCATACGGATATAAATTTTCAGTGCTTCATAGGTTTCTGTCTGATTCCAGTAATTGTCAAAAATTCCACTTAACATGGCATCCACCACAGATTTCGGGCTGTACATGGAATATGTCTTCTTTCTTCCCTCTTCTATAGCAACCAGCTCATAGCCATCATACCATGCCTGTGCCTCCTGAAAATTCCGTTTATACCGGCTGCAAAGTTCCTTTACTTCCTCTTCTGTAAATCCAAAAAACTCTGCCATTTCTCTTGGATTGATCATGGAATATTCCGTAAACATATTTAATGCAGAATGGGAACCATATTTTTTTACCGGAAGGATTCCGGTCATATAAGCTAATGCCACATATTCCTGATCTTTCAGCCATACACGCAGAAAATCCAGATATTTTTTCTGTGCTTCCATATTCTGTTTAAATTCACGGAATATACAATCCCATTCATCGATCAGAATGACAAAAGGATGTCTGGTATATGCAAAAACATCCTGCATGGCAAAGACCAGATAATCACTGTCGATATAATCCGGATACTGCATCTTCAGCTCTCTGAGAATACGCTTCTGAAGAAGCTTCAGCATCTCATCCATATCCGGTGCAGCGCTTAAAAATTCCTGCATATTGATCCGGATCACATCATATTGATTCAGATGTTCCCGGAAGCTTTTGTCTGTATGGATTCTGAGAGCAGAAAACAGTTCTGCACTATCTTCCCCTCTGCCATAATATGCAGCCAGCATATTGGCAGCCATGGATTTTCCAAATCGTCTCGGTCTGCTCACGCAGACAAAACGCTGCTCTGTTCCCAGTACTTCATTTGTTTTTGCGATCAGCCCGCTTTTATCCACATAGATTTTTGACCGCAGACAGGCTTTAAACATTCCACCGCCCGGATTCAAATAACTTCCCATTCAGCTTCTCTCCCTCTTAAAAAAATGGCTTCACAGTATCCTTTTCTTTCTGAAACTATGATACCATGAAACCATTTTTCTGTAAATCCAACGGATTCCCTCTCAGTTCTTCCATCCATCAAACGCCTTGATCTCTTCATTGACACTCCCCACAGCTAAAGCAGGGGGATTCTTGCTTCTCCCACTACTGCATTGGCAAACACCTTACGGTACTGCAATGTCTTACACAGTGTCCACAAGCTATATTTATACTGTTCCCGTATGCCCTACGGTACAGTTTTTATCTTTATGCAGACTGCATCTGCAGTCCTTTTTTCAGAATATTGATACTTGCATTCGTATCCCGGTCATGAACCCCATGGCATTTGGGACACTCCCAGATACGAATGCCCAGATTTTTTATCCGTGGATCTCTGTAGCCACAACAGCTGCAGGTCTGACTGCTCGGATACATCGTTGGTACTCTGTGAATTTCATTTCCATACCAGCCAGCTTTATATTCCAGCATTTCAAAAAATTTTGCCCAGGAAACACTCGCTATCGATTTTGACAGTTTATGATTCCGGATCATCCCCTTAACATTCAGATCTTCAATACAGATGGTTTGGTTTTCACGCACCAGCATCGTTGACTGTTTCTGCAGGAAATCATTCCGCTGATTGGTTACTTTCTCATACACTCTTGCCACCCTGATCCGCTGCTTCTCGCGGTTATGGGAATCTTTTTGTTTTCGGGAAATCCTGCGCTGTTCTCTTATGAGTTTTCGCATTGAGCGTTCCAGATATCTGGGATTTGATACCGTATTTCCATTACTGTCGGAGTAGAACGCTTTGATTCCGACATCAATTCCTATCGTTCCTCTAGCATTTGAGCGTGGTTCCGGTTCAAAATCAACATTTAAAACCGCAAAATATTTTCCAGCCGGTGTGTGCTCAATGATCACGTGATTAATCTTTTCCACTTCCATCGACTGCCGTATTTTAACAAATCCAAGTTTCGGAAGTTTGATATATCTTCCCACAATACGAATATTATCTTTTTGATTTACCGTTCTGTATGACTGGAACCGGTTATGTTTACTTTTGAAGGTTGGATAGGAAGCCCGTTTCTGAAAGAAATTCACAAATCCCCGGTCGAGATCCCGCAAAGACTGCTGTAATGCAATGGAATCTGCTGCTTTCAGAAAGGCAAACTCCTCTTGCTTTTTCAGTTCAGTCAGCATGGCGGAAGTCTGGGAATAGCCGATCTTTTCCCCATTTTCATAGCCTTCCTTACGCATGGCAAGTCCCCGGTTGTAGATGAACCGGCAGCATCCCAGGGTCTGATGGATGAAGTTTTTCTGTTCTCTGTTCGGGTAGATTCTAAATTTAATTCCTTTTTGCATTATCCCATCTTATCCTTTTGTCTCTGCGATGTTTTCTGGTTTTC
>ENA-OPRT01000435-OPRT01000435.1-human-gut-metagenome-genome-assembly--contig:-NODE-435-length-22309-cov-24.581289_pt1 | contig 22309 bp, 22 predicted proteins | sample MGYA00241895_ERZ501884 | MGnify/ENA primary metagenome ERZ501884 (study PRJEB25962, sample SAMEA2042225) | human gut metagenome | biome: human gut; feature: human-associated habitat; material: faeces...
GTAGGGCTGCTACTGGTAATTGTGGTGCAGATTGGTGGTATGATGTATGCTTACGACAATACCAAGAAAGAGGCGGAACGCGCACTGAACGAATGTTTCCGTCTGGCTTTTATCGAAACGGTGGTTTCCTTCATACGTAGAAAGCGCCCAGTTTTCTTTTCCATACAGTGCAACATATTCTGTAATGAGCTCGTCCAGTGTTTTGCATTTGCGGACGACAAATGATCCCATCTCTTTTTTATATTCAATTTCTTTTTTTCTTCTTTTAGCTTCGGCTTTTGTTTCATAGGTTTCCCATTTCTGTTTTCTCTCGCCTTTTTCATTCGTATAAGAATAGATTACATTGAATTTTCCGTTTCGTTCTCTTATTGATGCCATATTATTGCATACTCCTTTCCAAATCTCTTTGCTCCATCCAGTCCTCAAATTCATCCCGACGGATCCTAACTCGACTGCCAACTTTTATTACTGTGAACTTTCCTTTATCCGCCCACTTGTTGATCATGCTTCTGCTGACCTTTGCCAGATAGGAAGCTTCATCAAAAGTAAGATACTTTATATTTCCATTGATTCCCCGCATTCCGGTTTGTGATAATTTCTTCCGCCGGAAATTAGCCAGAGCAATATTCTGTTCCTGTGCAAGTTCTTCATAATGCTCAGAGCATGTTTTACAGTGGTCAAAAGCAAATTTTTTTACTTTTTTTCTGAAATTAAGTAAAGAATCGGGTTGCCTATACATAGTTTTCACTTTCAAAAAATAAAAAAATTTGTGTTTTTGAAAGCGACATCTTGCATATACTATTAGCAGACAGTATACTAAGTACAACAAAGCGGTTTCGAAAAATGAAAAAACTTCAATTTTTGAAAGTGGGTGACTAAATGAAAACAATCACGAGAGCAAAATATCTCGATAGAATCATTGAACTGAATGGCACTCCTGACATCAAGATCATCACGGGTATTCGTCGATCTGGTAAGTCTAAACTGATGCAGGCATATATTGCGTATCTGAAAAACAACTTTGAAAACATCAATATTATCTTCATTGACTTCATGGATTTAGCATATGAAGAAATCAAGGAATACCATGCCTTACACTCCTATGTGGAAGAACATTATCAGGAAGGCAAAACGAACTACCTGTTTGTAGACGAGGTTCAGATGTGTCCCAAGTTTGAGCTGGCAATCAACAGCCTGTATTCTAAGGGAAAATACGACATCTATGTAACAGGCTCTAATGCTTTCCTGTTGAGTGCGGATCTGGCAACTCTGTTTACCGGACGCTATATTGAAATTCATATGTTTCCTTTCAGCTTCCAGGAATATTGCCAATATTATGATGATATCAGTGACAAAGATAAGCTCTTTGATGAGTACTCTATCAAGGGCGGTTTAGCAGGTTCCTATGCTTATAGAACCGAAAAAGACAGAACAAACTATATCAAAGAGGTCTACGAAACTATTGTTACAAGGGATTTGGTACAGAAATATAATCTCCCTGACACTTTGGTTTTACAACGTCTGAGCGAGTTCCTTATGGATAATATCAGCAACCTGACTTCTCCTAATAAGATCAGTCAGCTACTAACAGCAAATGAAACTCCAACCAATCATGTAACCGTCGGCAAATACATTAAGTATTTGTGCAATGCTTTTGTATTTTATGATATTAAGAGATACGACATCCGAGGTAAGAAATACCTTGAAAGCTCTGAAAAGTTCTATTTGTGTGACAGCGGTATTCGATATGCAATACTGGGGAGCAGAAATATGGATTATGGCAGAGTATATGAAAACATCGTATGCATCGAGCTTCTTCGCCGTGGATATGATGTTTATGTCGGCAAGCTTTATCAGAAGGAAATCGACTTTGTTGCTCAGAGAGGTAGCGAGAAGTTTTATATTCAGGTCAGCGACAACATTTCCGGGCAGGAAACATTTGAGAGAGAATGCTCTCCTCTGCTTCAGATTCGAGATGCTTATCCGAAAATGATTATTGCCAGAACCAAACATCCCCAATATAGCTATGAAGGAATCCAAATTCACGATATAGCCGATTGGTTACTACAAGAATAAATAAGGCGAAATATCTCCGTCATTCTCTTTTGAAATGATGGAGATATTTTTAGTATGACGGAGATTGTAGATGAATCCAGACGAAGCATCCTGCGAAAAGAGTTTTATATGGATGGACTGAACTGTGATCCGGTGTCTTTTGACAAGGAATGCGAACTGACAAATGCTCATTTTTACAAAAATGAGAAACGTGAAGATATCAAAAGTCACCACTACATTATCAGCTACGTTCCAGCTGATGTTAAGACAGAAAAATCATCTCACTCAGAAAGAACTCGGCATGGCTTCGAAAACGAAAACAAATAATATTTGGTGGCTACACCCCCAAGCCCCTGTGGAATCAATAACGCTGGTACTGGATATCAGGTAGTGTAAAATAGTTTGTGTTTTTGGTAAAAAATAACTCCTTTTTGGTAAGAATTCAGATATGACAATTCTTATCGAAAAGGAGTATTTTTTATGGCAGTTGCAAAGGAACAAATTCGACAGATTATCTCAGAAAACAACATTAATACTTAAATAGTAATCAAATTCCATATATATTTTTATAAAATAGAAACGACAGGTCCGAAACCCTTGATTTTCAAGGATTTTCGTCCTGCCGTTTTTCATTTTCATAGTCAGGCGGATAAAATCATTCGCTTTGCTATGCAGCTCTACACCGAATAACTGCTCCGCAGGGAACTTACTTGATTCGGTTAAATTTTGCGAAATTATAATCCCACTCGTTCCTATCAGGAAGCTGCTTACAGATTCTTAATTCGTTCAATTGCTTCCAGTGTATTCTCATGTGTTCCAAACGCAGTGAGACGGAAGAATCCCTCACCGTGTGCACCGAATCCTGAGCCCGGAGTTCCTACGATGTTGGCTTTTTCAAGGAGATAGTCAAAGAACTCCCAGGAAGTCATCTTATCAGGTGTTTTCAGCCAGATATATGGAGCGTTTACGCCACCGGATACGGAATAGCCTGCTGATGCCAGACCTTCGTAGATGGCTTTGGCGTTGCTCATGTAGTAACCTACCTGTTCTTTCAGCTGTGCTTTTCCTTCAGGAGAGTATACAGCCTCTCCTGCACGCTGTACGATATATGGCGCACCATTAAATTTTGTGCCATGACGTCTTGCCCAGAGACTGTGGAGATCTACACCGTCACGAACCAGATCCTTTGGTACAACTGTAAAGCCGAGACGGACACCTGTGAAACCTGCATTTTTGGAGAAGCTGCGCAGTTCGATGGCGCAGGTTCTTGCTCCTTCGCACTCATAGATGCTGTGCGGTACATTTTCTTCGGAGATGTATGCTTCGTATGCTGCATCATAGATAATTACAGAACCGTTTTTATTTGCATAGTCTACCCATTCCTGAAGCTGCGGTTTGGTGATGGCACCACCGGTTGGGTTATTCGGGAAGCAAAGGTAGATAAGATCCGGTACTTCTTCCGGGAATTCCGGAAGGAAGCCGTTGGCTTCTGTACATGGCATATAGATTACGTTATCAAAGTTGCCACGTTCTTTGTTGTATTCTCCTGTACGACCTGCCATTACGTTTGTATCTACATATACAGGATATACAGGGTCGCACACTGCAATCTTGTTATCCAGTCCGAATATTTCCTGAATATTTCCGGAATCGCTCTTTGCACCGTCAGAGACAAAGATTTCATCTGCTTCAATGTCACAGCCTCTGTCTTTGTAGTCGTTCTTTGCAATAGCAGATCTTAAGAATTCATAACCAAGATCTGGTGCATAACCATGAAATGTAGCTGCATCACCCATTTCATCTACAGATTTATGAAGTGCCTCAATGATCGCCGGAGCCAGAGGCTGGGTTACATCACCGATTCCCAGTGAGATCACGTTTGCCTGTGGGTTGGCTTCTTTATATGCTTTTACTTTTTTTCCAATTGTGGAAAACAGATAGCTTCCCGGTAATTTCAGATAGTTGTGGTTTACTGTTACCATGTTTGATTTCCTCCCTGGCATGTTTCGCAGTTTTTATATACCTGTCTACAGCAGGCTGCTGCTTTGCCTTTCCATTTCTATTTGTGTCTTTTCTTCAAATATGTTTTATTCGAATCTTATTATACTTAATTATTTAATAATGTAAAGTCTCAAAGTGTTTTCTGAGCATAATTTTTAATATTAACATTACTGTTCACTGGTAATATCCCGCGAGGTGTTTTTTGTGAGCGAAGGTCACAGAAAACCCGAGACATACTGTGCGAATTTATGCGATTAGCATAAATTAAGTTTGCGAAGCAAACGATACTCCTTGTGCTTTGTACAAGGAGGTTCATATTTTTTGCATCGCGAAGCGTGTTGCTGTGAACAGAGTGAACAGTAACATTTTTTACCCCGGGCATAATGTCCGGGGTGATTTATTTTATTTGCGCTTCTCTACTTCTTTCATTAGTGTCTCGCGGACGCTTGCAGGATTTGCCTTGCCTTTCATCTCTTTCATGATCTGACCTACAAAGAAGCCCATGACTTTATCTTTACCTCCCAGAAGTTCTGAAAGTGGTCCTGGGTTAGCATCCAGGATCCTGTTGATGGTTTCTTCCAGAAGTCCTGTGTCTTCTACAATCTTCAGACCATGTTCCTCAATGTAGGCTACAGGATCAATGTCTTCCTCAAAGACTTTCTCAAAGACTTTTTTGGCATTCTGAGGGCTGACTTCGGATTTTTCTACCATTACCAGAAGATCTGCAAGATGCTTCGGTGAGAAAGATACCTGTTCCGGATCCATAGCTTTATCTTTCGTCAGACGGAGTACCTCACCCATAAACCAGTTTGCTGTCTTCTTTGCATTTCCGTAGATTGCTGCTGTTTCTTCAAAAAGGCCTGCAAGATGGCGGGATTCTGTAAGGATTCCCGCATCGTATGCCGGAAGTCCGTACTCTTCCTGATAACGGGCCTGTTTCACTTCGCGAAGCTCCGGCTGTTCTGCTTTGATCTTTTCAATCCATGCATCAGAGATATGGATTGGAGGCAGATCTGGATCAGGGAAATATCTGTAGTCTTTGGCATCTTCCTTGGAACGCATGGCGTAAGAATATTCTTTGTTGTCATCCCAGCGGCGTGTCTCCTGTGTAACTGCCTTGCCTTCTTCGATCAGTTCGATCTGACGTTCTCTTTCGCCTTCGATTGCTCTGGCAATGGCTTTGAAAGAGTTCAGGTTCTTCATCTCTGTTCTGGTACCGAATTCTTCTGCTCCCACTTCACGGACAGAAAGGTTAACGTCTGCACGCATGGAGCCTTCCTGAAGCTTACAGTCTGATACACCCAGATACTGCATCATACAACGGAGTTTTTCAAGATAGGCGATTACTTCCTCAGAGCTTCTCATATCCGGCTCGGATACGATCTCGATCAACGGGACACCGCTTCGGTTATAGTCTACCAGGGAGCAGTCTTCCCATTCATCATGAATCAGTTTACCTGCATCCTCTTCCATATGCATTTCATGGATGCGGATTTTCTTTTTGCCTGCAGAGGTTTCAATCTCTACCCATCCGTCATGACAGATTGGCAGATATAACTGAGAGATCTGATAGTTCTGTGGGTTGTCCGGATAGAAATAGTTCTTACGGTCAAATTTGCAGTACTGATGGATCTGGCAGTTTGCTGCAAGACCTGCTTTCAGGGCAAACTCTACTACTTTCTTATTTAATACAGGCAGGGAACCCGGCATACCTGTGCAGACCGGACATGTATGTGTATTGGGTGCTCCTCCGAATTCTGTGGAGCATCCGCAGAAAATTTTTGTTTTTGTGGCAAGTTCTACATGGACTTCAAGTCCTATGACTGTTTCGTACTGTTTCATTATCTGGTGCCTCCTTCTCCTGGCACGGCAAAGGAGCCGCGGCTGGTTTCATAGGCGTGTGCTGCACGCAGGATTTTCTTTTCCATGAAGCAGTCCCCGATCATCTGGATACCGATTGGGAGACCTTTGCTGTCTTTTCCACATGGAACTGTGATTCCCGGAAGACCGCAGAGATTAACTGCTACCGTGTAGATATCTCCAAGATACATGGCAAGGGGATCTTTTAAGCTTTCACCGATCTTCGGTGCTGTAAATGGAGATGCAGGTGCAAGGAGCACATCATATTTGCCAAATGCCTGGTCAAATTCTTTCTTGATCAGGGCTTTTGTGCGGAGTGCCTTCAGATAGTATGCATCATAATAACCGGAGCTTAACACGAAGGAACCAAGCATGATACGGCGTTTTACTTCCTCACCAAAACCTGCTGTTCTGGTCTTTTTGTACATGTCGTGAAGACCTTCATATTCCGCTGCACGGAAACCATATTTCACCCCATCGAAACGTTCCAGGTTGGAACTTGCTTCTGCACTGGCAATAATATAATAAGCCGGAATCATGTATTCCATGGTTTTGATAGAGAAGAATTCTACTTCTGCTCCCAGTTCTTTCAGCGTATCAAGAACACCCATAAAAGATGCTTTTACTTCCGGATCAAGTCCCTCTGCCAGATATTCTTCAGGAACTCCGAATTTCATCCCCTTGATATCTCCTGTCAGTTCTTTGGAGAACTGAAGATCTTCTCTTTTCATGGATGTGCTGTCTTTTGTATCATGTCCTGCGATGATCTCCAGAAGAGCTGCACAGTCAGATACGTCTTTTCCTACAGGACCGATCTGATCCAGGGAAGATGCATAAGCTACAAGACCGTAACGGGATACTGTTCCATAGGTTGGTTTAATTCCGGTTACACCACAGTAGGAACTTGGCTGACGGATAGATCCGCCTGTATCTGAACCAAGTGCCAGATAAGTTTCTCCTGCTGCCACTGCTGCACAGGAACCACCTGAAGAACCACCTGGTACATGTTCCAGATTCCATGGGTTTCTGGTGATGCCGTAAGCGGAGGTTTCTGTTGTACTTCCCATGGCAAATTCATCCATGTTTGTTTTTCCGATAATGACCAGTCCGGCTTTTTCCAGACGGTCAATGACTTCTGCATTATACTGAGGCACAAAATTCTCAAGAATCTTTGATGCACAGGTAGTTTTCTTTCCATTAATACAGATATTATCTTTGATCGCGATCGGTACGCCTGCAAGAGGACTGGTATAAGTACCGTCCTCGATGCCTTTTTGTACTTCTTCTGCACGTTTGTATGCTTCTTCTTTATATGTGTCAAGATAAGCGTGTACTTCTGAATCCTGTTTCTCAATCTGTTCAAAAACAGTTTTTACTCCATCCAGGACGCTGACCTGACGCTGTTTTATTTTTTCCCCAAGCTGCAGGGCTGTTAATTTTTCCAACTCCATTGTCCTGTCTCCTATCCTATGGTTTTCGGAACCTGATACTGTCCTTCTTTTGCCTTCGGTGCATTTGCCAGCATTGCTTCTTTGTTGTCTCCGTTTGTGACAACGTCCTCACGAAATACGTTTTCGTCCTGGAAAATATGGGACATAGGCTCTACTTCCGATGTATCCAGTTCATCCAGTTTCTCTACATAATCAAGCATTTTCTGCATTTCAGCTTTTGCTTTTTCCTTTTCTTCTTCTGAGAGGGAAAGCTTGGACAGGATGCAGACATTTTCCATTGTTTCATCATCTATGATCTTTGCCATGATTTTCTCCTTATATATACTGCCTGTAACATTCTATATTGCTTTTATTTCCGACTTATTTACGGTTCCAGACGGTTCATATCTCGAGGGAAGAGACAGGTTTCACGAACATTCTCTTCACCAATAAGTTGCATGGTCAAACGTTCCAGACCGATTCCCAGTCCACCGTGAGGCGGCATACCATGTTTGAAGGTATCCAGATACTGTTCCATGCCTTCCTGCGTCATACCTCTGTCTTCAATTTTCTGTACCAGCATATTGTAATCATGGATACGCTGTCCGCCTGTTGTGATCTCAAGGCCTTTGAATAACAGGTCAAAGCTTAAGGTAAATCTTGCGTCTTCCGGATCATCCATTGCATAGAATGGACGTTTCTTTGACGGATAATGTGTGACAAATACGAAATCTGAGCCATATTCTTCTTTGAAATACTGTCCGATCAGTGCTTCTTCTTCCGGCTCCAGATCGAATGGATTTCTGATCTTACGGTTGTATTTCTGTGATACCAGTTCCTTGGCTACATCGAAACGGACTGCCGGGATTTTGGATACATCCGGGATCTCAAGCTTCAAAATCTGTACTTCTTTTGCATATTCTGTTTTCAGAAGGTTCATGGCATACTGGAGGAATCCTGTTTCCATTGCCATAATTTCTTCGAAGCTGTCAATATATCCCATCTCGAAGTCCAGACTGGTGTATTCATTTAAGTGACGTTTGGTATTATGTTTCTCAGCCCGGAATACGGGGCCTGTCTCAAATACTCTGTCAAATACGCCAACCATCATCTGTTTGTAGAACTGTGGGCTCTGCGCAAGTACTGCAGGTTTGTGGAAGTAACTGAACTTGAAAAGGTTTGCTCCACCCTCTGCTCCTCTTGCTCCGATCTTTGGAGTGTGGATTTCTGTGAATCCCTGTCCGTAGAGATAATCGCGGAATGCTTTTGTCAGTGCCTCCTGAATTTTAAATTTGGAACGCTCCTGAATGTTTCTCAGGGAAATCGGTCTGTAGTTTAATTTTGCTTCCAGGGAAGTGTTCAGTTTCCATTTGTCGATTGCCATTGGAAGTGGCTCTGCCGGTGTTGATAAAATATCAATATGACGAATACGAAGCTCTCTTCCGTGGGGTGCTCTCTCCTCTTCATGCAGGATTCCTTTCACCCTGATCGTCATTGCTTCCTTCAATTCATGAATGGAAACATTTGCCATTTCATTTTCATAGACTGTCTGGAATAAGCCTTCCCTTCTTCTAAGAATGATAAATGCCACATCACCCATATTACGGATGCTGTGAACAGCGCCTTCGATTACGGCTTCCTGGTTCAGGAGATTATTACCTACGAGTTCCTCCCAGGTATTGATTTCTTTTTTCCATGTTCCATCCATAAATTCCATTTCCTCATCCTCCATTTCTTCATTTCTGAAAACCTTTGTGATATCTTCACTGGTTTCAAGTTCAAAAGGCTTTTCGTGCAAGCACAACGACTTTTTGGCTTAAAACCCTGGAATATCAAAAAGGCGTAATCAGAAAATCCGGAGACACCTATCCCCTGGACTCTCTGATTACGCCTTTGTAATCATTCTTCCTGTTATTATCTATTTTATGTTTGTTTGTGTTCTTTCTATATATAATATAATGTTAGGGTTAAAATGTATTTTGCCTCTAACTTGATATGAACAAAAATATATTCTGTATATTACCACATATTCTGTCAAAATAATATCGTCATTTTTTACAAAATTTTCCTTATTATTTTCGGATATTTTATTTAGAACGTGTTTGAAAAATCAGATTTCATCATACATCAGCATGAGTAACATCTGTGCAGTTTCTACCATGTTGGTTCCTGAATCCATGCTGCATTTCTGGATGTGTCGATATGCTTCCTCTTCTGTCATCTGGTTTTTTTCCATCAGAAGGCGTTTGGCATTCGAGATATAATTCTGTTCTTTTTCTGATCTGGGCTTTGGTTTCTTTTTTTCTTTTTTGATCCGGCGTTCCAGATGATAGAGCATGTCATTGACCGTATCTATCAGTGCGCTTGCTTTCATCGGCATCTGTACAGTGCTGACGGAATTCGGTGCTTCATCTATAATACGCTGAGAAGCCAGAAGCAGCATTTCAAAATACTGTGGCAGGTCATCGAGAGCGTCTTTATAATAGGCATCTGTCAGCTTATACCCGCATATCAGGACACCACTGTCAAGTTCTGAGATACTGGCCAGCGCATTAGAGACAGAGCTGCAGACAGAGGCTACTGTGAGCCCATGTCTGTTAAGTATTGTGCGGATTTTCTTTGCGTCTTCAATTTTCGGTAACGCAATCACAATGCTGCTGCTCATAACTCTGCCACTCCTATTTCTATTACAGCCTGAGTTTCCGTCCACTGCTTATTGCTTTTTACAACCTCCGCAGGGGACTTGTTTGATTTTGATCAAGCGGATGTTCGCAATCCGCTTCGCTACTTGCTCATAACCGAATAACTGCTTCGCAGTTTATCAGAAGAAGCTTCGCTCCTCCTGATACAAACAAGTCCCCACTCACTGCTTATTGCCTTTTACAATTTCTACAGGGGACTTGTTTGATTCGATTAAATTCTGTATAAGTATTCCTCGATTTCCCAAGCTGAAATTTCTCTTGTATAGCGAAGCCATTCTTTTTTCTTGGCTGCTGCGTATTCTTTACAAAATTCTGTTCCAAGTACTTCTTTGATCCAGTCACTCTGTTCGAAGTAATCAATTGCTTCGTTCAAATTTCCCGGAAGATTTTCAATCTTCATTGTTTTCTGATCTGTTTCGGATAACTCTCTGCTGGAGGACTTAGTCGGATAAATCTTCTTATTGATTCCATCCAGTCCTGCTGCCAGACATACTGCAAATACCAGATACGGATTTGCTGCTGCATCCGGACTTCTCAGTTCGATCCTTGTCTCCATACCTCTGGATCCCGGAATTCTTACCAGTGAATTCTGGTTGTTCTTTGTCCATGTCAGTTCTGTCGGGGCTTCATAGCCCGGAACCAGACGTTTGTAGGAATTTACGATAGGATTGGTGATCAGTGCCATCTCTTTGCTGTGAGCCAGAAGACCTCCTACGAAGTAATAAGCTTCTTCGCTTAATTCCTGTGGATTTCCCGGATTGACGAATACATTTCTTCCATCTTTAAATAAGGAGAAATGAATGTGCATTCCGGAACCGTTTACTTCTGCCCTTGGTTTCGGCATAAATGTCGCATGAAGTCCATGGCGTTTGGCAATGGTACGGACCGTCATCTTAAATGACATGATCCGGTCTGCAATCGTACGGACTTCACCGTATTTGAAATCTACTTCGTGCTGTGCAGGAGCAGTTTCATGGTGAGAAGATTCTACCTCAATCCCCATGTCTTCCAGATTTAATACAATATCACGTCTTGCGTTTTCACCCAGATCCACAGGACTGACATCCAGATATCCGGCCTTCTCATGTGTTACAGTAGTCGGAACTCCGTTATCATCTGTATGAAAAAGGAAAAATTCACATTCCGGATCTACCAGACAGGTGTATCCCTCCTTCTTTGCCTCCCGGGCGGTTTTCTTCAGGATATATCTCGGACTTCTCTCATGAGGGGTTCCGTCCGGACAATAGATATCGCATAACAGTCTGGCAACTTTGCCCTGCTGTGGTCTCCATGGGAGAATTGCAAAGGTGTCAAGATCCGGTCTTAAGTACATATCCGGTTCGGATTCTCCTGCGATTCCTGCGATAAAGGAACCATCTACGATACATCGGTTATCCAGCGCACGGGGAAGTTCCCGGGCAGTTATGGCGATGTTTTTCAGCGTTCCGAACATATCTGTGAACTGGAGACGGATAAATTCCACGTCTTCCTCCTCAGCCATCTGTAATATTTCTTCTCTGGTATAATTCCCCATTTTCATTCACTCCTTGTCAGCATAGTTTCTGCTGTTTTTGCTTTCTTAATGATTCTTCGATACAGTTTTGTCCTGTCTGGAAGTTTTATAGATTCTTCTTATAATGATATAAAAAATGGCGCACTTTCTACAGTTACTTTTCTATAGAAAGAACGCCTTTGTTCATGTAGGCAATTATAACAACATGCTTATTTTTTGTCAACTGCTTATTTTTCGTTAATAAATCATCGACTCTTTCCATGTTACTGTGCGCTCCGATCTCGACAACACACTTTGCAGCTTACTTATAATCGCTATTTTGAGAATACCGCATCATTCCTTGAAAGAAGATATACGCAATACTGATTCATACTGATTCCCTCTCTCTGAGAATGTTCTGCCAGTAGTCTATGCAGGCTTCTTGGAATTCTCAGTTTAAACTGTCCGGAATAATCTTCAAGGCTATCCGGCTCATGGATTTCTACTCCTTCTTCTAATGCAGCTTCAAGCCATGCTTTTTTTGCATCCAGGGCATTTGAAATTGCACTTTCCACTGTTTCTCCGCAGGTAATGCAACCAGGGAGATCCGGATACGAAACTACGAATCCTCCTTCGGTTTTATCTTCTACAACTTCCATACGATAGGACATTGACATATAATCATTCAGTGTCTTCATGATTCTTCGCCTCACTTTCTACTATTTCCCTTACCATTTCTACATATACTTTCTTTATCGGCTCATGTTTTGGTATTGTAATAGGCATACATCCAGACTTTCTAAATGTATAATGACTGCTTCCACTTCTCGGAACATTCATTTCATATCCATAACTTTCCAATACTTTTCGCAATTCATCAAATCGAAGATCTTTTGATAAATTACATATACGTGTTATCAGTTTATCCCATTTTGACATTCTTATATCTCCTATTTATATTATATGTGGTATCGTATATGGTGTCAATCAATTTTTCTATGCCAAATTTGAAAAGGTTTCCGTATTCTCCGAAAGAGAAATACGCAAAATATAAATTCAAAAATACTGTCTTTTGTACTTAATCATAAAGGGAAATGGATGAGCCGAATGGTTCAAAAATTATCTTAGATATGCAAATTTAGTGTAGCAAATGTATTATTCTCTGTCAACTATAATTATTATAATACAAGACCCCAAAATCACTTTCAAAAAAGGTGCTGTTGCCTGACATCCTTTTCCGTCAGACAATAGCACCTTTCTCATATTTTATCTTATTTTTACAGATAGGAGTATCCCATCAGCGATTCATCTACCGCCTTCGCAGCTTCTCTGCCTTCGCGGATTGCCCATACTACCAGGGACTGACCTCTGTGCATATCTCCTGCTGTGAAGACTTTGTCTACGGAGGTCTGATACTGATCTGGCTTTGTATCTACGTTGGTTCTTCCGTTGATGGCTACCTTAAATGCGTCTGTTACATATTTCTCACTGCCAAGGAATCCGGCTGCGATGAGAACTACATCTACAGGGATGACTTCTTCAGTACCTTCTACCGGTACCATCATCATTCGTCCGGTCTTTGGATCTTTTTCGCTCTTTAATTTTGTGAGTTTTGCCTGGCAGACATTTCCGTTTTTATCTTTGATAAATTCTGTAACAGTAGTCTGGTATACTCGTGGATCATGTCCGAATACTGCGATAGCTTCTTCCTGGCCATAGTCTGTTTTGAGGACTCTGGGCCACTGCGGCCATGGGTTGGATGGTGTTCTTTCCACTGGCGGCTTCGGCATCATCTCTAACTGGATCACAGATTTGGCACCCAGACGGATAGAAGTTCCCACACAGTCATTTCCTGTATCACCACCACCGATGACCAGAACATTTTTTCCTTTGGCAAGTTCATATGGAACTTTGGCAAAATCAGAGTCCAACAGCGCTTTTGTTACCTGTCCCAGGAAATCTACTGCGAAATAAATTCCTTTTGCATCCCGTCCCGGAACTTTAATGTCTCGTGGATTGGATGCTCCGCAGGCAAGGATGACGCGGTCGAACTGTTTCAGAAGTTCTTCTGCTTTGATGTCCTTTCCTACGTTTACATTTGTAACGAATTTCACTCCCTCTTCTTCCATAAGATGGATTCTTCTGTCAACAACAGCTTTGTCCAGCTTCATGTTAGGGATACCGTAGCGGAGAAGTCCGCCTACACGGTCTTTTCTTTCAAATACAGTTACACTGTGACCTCGTCTGTTCAACTGCTGGGCTGCTGCCAGTCCGGAGGGACCGCTTCCGATGACTGCGATGGATTTACCTGTACGCACTTCCGGGATCTGCGGAGTTACCCATCCGTTCTCGTAGGCTGTCTCGATGATCGCACGTTCATTTTCTTTTGTGGAGACCGGTTCTCCGTTTAAATTACAGGTGCAGGCTGCTTCACAGAGTGCAGGGCAGACACGTGAAGTAAATTCCGGGAAGCTATGTGTCTTGCTCAGTCTTAAGAATGCCTGTTTCCAGTTGCCTGTATAAACCAGATCATTTGTCTCAGGTACAAGGTTGTGCAGAGGGCAGCCGGATGCCATACCGCCGATCATCATACCTGACTGGCAGAACGGGACACCGCATGCCATGCAGCGTGCGCCCTGAAGTTTCTGTTTTTCTTTATTTAAAGGTGTCCTGAATTCTTTGAAATTTGCAATGCGGACCTTTGGCGGCAGAACCTTTGCCGTCTCTCTTTTATACTCTAAAAATCCCGTAGGTTTTCCCATGATTTCCTCCTTTTCGCCGCACCAACCGCGGCAATACTGGTATGGCCCACGCCACCTTTTTATTTATTCTAAAAGATGACGGGGCAACATTGATAAGTTCACACGATATATTCAATTATTATCAATGTTTAGCGCCAATACTTTCATAGAACGCTTCCATCTGTGCCTGCTGACTGTTGAGTCCTTTTTCTTCCAGTTTCGCACTTAAAGTGATCATCTTCTTGTACTCATTCGGAATGAGTTTCTTAAAGTGCGGCAGATAATAATCAAAGTCAGCCAGAACTTTCGCACCAAGTTTGGAGCCTGTTGCTTCTACATGAGCTTCAATCAGATCGCGAAGTTCTTTTTTGTCATATTTGTTTTCCACTTTTTCGATGGAAATCATGGCTTTGTTCAGGTTCTTGTAAAGAACATTATCCACATCCAGTACATATGCGATACCGCCGCTCATACCTGCTGCAAAGTTCTTGCCAGTCTTACCAAGTACGACTACGCGGCCACCTGTCATATATTCACAGCCGTGTTCTCCTACGCCTTCTACAACTGCAGATGCACCGGAGTTACGGACTGCGAAACGCTCACCTGCAACACCATTGATAAATGCGGTACCGCTGGTTGCACCGTAGAGGGCAACGTTACCTACGATAATGTTCTCTTCTGCTTTGTATGCAGCTTTCTCCGGAACTTTCAGAATCAGTTTACCACCGGAAAGACCTTTTCCGAAGTAGTCGTTGCTGTCGCCGGTCAGTTCCAGTGTCAGACCTTTCGGAATAAATGCACCGAAACTCTGTCCGCCGGCACCGTTGCAGTGTACAGTGATAGTGTCATCTGCAAGTCCGTCTTTGTTCTTTCTTGTGATCTCTGCACCAAGGATGGTTCCGAATGTACGGTCAATGTTTGTCAGGTTTACAGAAAGCTCTGTTTTCTGACCTTTATTGATGGCATTTACGCATTTCTTAACCAGAACCTTTTCATCCATGGTCTTTTCCAGTTCGAAGTTATATACGGCTTTCGGGTCAAAAGTAACTTTCTGGTCTTTGCCTGCGAACGGATTGTTCAGGATTGCACTTAAATCTACTTTACCCTGATGTGGTTCTGGTACATTGTCTGTCTGAACCAGAAGATCTGTACGTCCAACCATTTCGCTGACTGTACGGAATCCCAGTTTAGACATATACTCTCTTAATTCCTGTGCGATAAAGCGCATGAAATTCTCTACATATTCCGGTTTACCTTTGAATCTCTTACGAAGTTCAGGGTTCTGTGTTGCCACACCAACCGGGCAGGTATCCAGGTTACATACACGCATCATAACGCATCCCATGGTTACAAGCGGAGCTGTTGCAAAACCAAATTCCTCGGCACCCATTAATGCTGCGATCGCAACGTCACGACCACTCATAAGCTTACCGTCTGTCTCAATGCGGACACGGTTTCTCAGACCATTCTTGAGCAGTGTCTGATGTGTTTCTGCAAGTCCAAGTTCCCATGGAAGTCCTGCATTGTGGATAGAACTTCTCGGAGCTGCACCTGTACCTCCGTCATAACCAGAGATCAGGATCGTCTGTGCACCGGCTTTTGCAACACCTGCTGCAACTGTACCGACACCTGCTTCAGATACCAGTTTGACAGAAATATCTGCATATTTATTTGCATTCTTAAGGTCATAGATTAACTGTGCCAGGTCCTCGATAGAATAGATATCGTGGTGCGGTGGCGGGGAAATCAGGCTGACACCAGGTGTGGAATGACGGGTTTTGGCAATCCACGGATATACTTTCTTTGCAGGAAGATGTCCACCTTCACCAGGTTTTGCACCCTGTGCCATCTTGATCTGGATTTCTCTTGCAGATACAAGATAACGGCTGGTTACACCGAAACGTCCACTGGCAACCTGTTTGATCGCGGAGCATCTGTCATCGCTGCTTCCTGCGGAATCCAGTCTTTCGTCACTTTCACCGCCCTCACCTGTATTGGATTTTCCATGAAGGTGGTTCATGGCGATCGCCAGTGTCTCATGTGCTTCCTGTGAAATAGAACCATAGGACATGGCACCTGTCTTAAATCGTTTTACAATATCATCTACGCTCTCCACTTCTTCAAGTGGAACCGGAGTCTCAGCAAACTTAAAGTCCAGAAGTCCTCTTAAGTTTCCGTGGTTTTCTTTATCCACCAGATCTGTGTACTGTTTGAACAGATCGTAGCTTCCAGTCCATGTGGACTGCTGCAGAAGATGAATAGTCTGAGGATTGTAACGATGTTCCTCTCCCTGGCTTCTCATCTTGTGTGCGCCTACGCTGTCCAGAGTCAGGTCTGTAGGAAGTCCTAACGGGTCAAATGCTTCTGAGTGAATCCGTCCTGCGACGGACAGAAGCAAGCGTTCGGTATATGTACGGTTCAAGTCTGTTCTTTCGGAAAAAGCCTGGTTGAATGAGAAGAAAGGAGAGGCCATTGAAGCTGTCATGTTTTCTCCTTTTATACCGCTTGTCAAGGATATAGTCTTTTTGTTCCTTCCTACGCTTCTCTTGGTTGTTTTTCTGGTGTACAGTTGGGCCATGCAAATGGATTCCATACTTAAACAAGGTAATGATATTGAGAAGCAGCGGTCTGCTTTTTATGTGCTGGCAGAGAAGATGAGGTTGCCGATAGGTGAGGTACGTAGTCAGATATCGGAGAGCCGGTGGGCAGATATAGAAGCCTCGGGGCAACATTTGCTGGACATGACAGAACATACGCTTACGGGAGCTAAGCAAAGCGAACGGCAGCGGCAGGTGCGCAAGCAATATTCTTTTAAAATCTTTTCGATTGTCGGGTTGATTGCCGGCTGTCTGCTGATGGTAGTCTGGTTTGTCTATCTGTACCGTGCTTCTTTCAAAGAAACTGCCTATCAGGTAAATGATTGTTTTGAAGCGGCTTTTTATGACGAGGTCTTGAAACGCCGCCTTTCTTTGCTCTACGAACAGACTGATAGGGATGGAAAGGATGAATGGGAAGAGAGTGTTGAATCGCCTTTTGCAAAGGAGCAAAGGGAATTTCTGGAGAAAGAGCAGTCGAAGTATAAGGTGAACCGCTTTGGAGTGGTACATATGTACAATCCGGTCGATTTGAATTATCGACTACGCTCTGCTTTGATTATGCAGCGCAGCATCAATGAAAGCGGAATGGAACTTCCTCTCTCCGTGCAGTACCTCGATTCTGCTTTTGCTTCCAGGTTGGAAGCCTTGGGAATGACCTATAAGAGTGGTATCCGCCAGTACTACGCTCCCTCCGATAGTACAGTGGTGGAAGCAGGATATGCCTCGGCAAAATATCAGGATATTTCTTCCCGGTTTATACCGTTGAAGGAGGACAGCATCCTTTGTATACAAGGTGTGGTGAAGAATCCGTATCGCTACGTCATAAGTTCCGTATGGTATCTGTTTCTGCCTCTTTGGGTGATGTTTTTGGTGGTGTTGGACTGTATTCTCGGCCAGGTGAAAGTTTTGCGTACACAGCGGCATTTGGAGCAATTCCAGAAGGATTTTACTTATGCTATGATACACGACATGAAGTCTCCTCTGAGTTCCATCCTGATGGGAGCTCATATTCTGAATAGCGGCAAATTGTCCGGTAAGCCTGGAAAAGAAGAGAAATACCGGCAGGCGATGATGGAAGAGTGTGAGCATCTGCTTACCCTTTCCAATCGTGTACTGGTACTTACCAAGCTGGATGAGGGACATTTGGAACTCCATCAGGAAGAGGTGCCTTTGCGGCCTTTACTTGATGATATAATTGCCAAAATTTCTCTGAAAACCAGCAAAAGGGTAGAATTTACGACCGTTTATCATCGTTGTGAAATGGTGTATGCCGATGCCTTCTGTTTGCGTGAAGTGTTGGGCAATCTGCTGGACAATGCCATTAAATATTCCCATGAAGAGGTAAAGATAGATATTATTTGCGAATCGGAGAAAGGCTTCTGCAAGATAAAGGTGTGTGACAACGGATTGGGTATTCCCTTAAAAGACCAGTCTCTTATCTTCAACCGTTTTGAACGTTCTGCAGCAGTCGGGCGAAGTGGAAGGGGCGGTGCTGCAGGTTTTGGTCTGGGCCTGAATTATGTACAGCAGGTGATGCTGGCACATGGCGGCAGGGTAGAAGTGGAAAGTGAAGAGGGGTGCTTCAGTGAATTTACACTCTACTTTCCTATTGAGACTGTATAAATTTACCACACGTGGAGATTCAATCCTTCTGATTTGTCAGTAATATAGGAGCCTCCACCGAATGAGCGTAATTGCCAGAGGATGTAAAGGTCGTCGAAACTCATGACAGCCAGTAATATTCCAAATCGTGTGACATCATAATTGCCACTTGTCATACCATATATAAGGGGCAATATACCCAGTAGCAGGAAGGGCAGCAGGCATGTGGTGCGATATTGCCACATGCGTATCGGCGAAAACAATCTGAACAACAGTTTATGTAGGAATAGATTTACCAGGACAGCTGCCAATATACACATGAAGAATCTGACCAGCGATAGATGGCTGGTTGTTTCTCCATGTATCGACTGAAACAGAATCAGCATTGGTACTGCAAATACTATGGCAGCTATGATGCCGTATTTATTAATCCTCTTGCCCGAAACTACTATCTCTGTCCCTTTTCGGCTTTTTGTTATTGAAATATCTGCTTTCATAGTGTGGATTTTTTGTATTGATGTTGCAAAGGTAGAGTGGGGCACATGCTTCATAAGTTATCGCTACGTTAATATTAGGTTAAGAGGCGTTGTTTTCCTCGTTTATTTTATAGCAATATGACTGTTGCATTCATTCTTTTCCTTATTTTTGCAATATATAATAAACGCATTATGATAAAGTTATTGTTGGTAGAAGACGATGCAAGCTTGAGATATATAGTTCAGGGCGGGTTGGAAGATATGATAGGCGGTTATGAAGTGATTGCTGCCGCCAATGGCGAGGAGGGCTTGAAACAGTGGAAAGAACAACATCCTGATGTGATAGTATCTGATATAGAAATGCCCGTTATGAACGGTTACGAGATGGTGAAGCGTATCCGCGAGACAGATGGGGAAACTCCGATTCTGTTCTCCTCTGCCCTAATATCTCCTAAAGATGTGGTAAAAGGTTATGAAATCGGTGCCAATAACTATATAAAGAAACCGTTCATTCCCGAAGAACTGGATGCACATGTCCACGCCTTATTGAAGCTTTCCAAAGGCGAAAAATCGAAAGACACGAGTCAATGCTACAAGATAGGCAAGGAATATGTGTTGGATGCCACACATGCCACTTTGAAACATGCTTCGGGTGTAAACAAGACTTTGACTGTGCGCGAGACAGGTTTGTTGCAGATGCTTTGTGAGAAGCGGGGAGACGTTATCCGCCGGGAAGCTATCTTGGATAAATTCTGGAATACGGAAGATGATTACTTTGCTTCCCGCAGCCTGGATGTATTTGTGACGAGACTTCGGAAATTTCTTTCGGAAGACGAGTCGGTAACCATTAAAACAGTGAAAGGAGTAGGATTGATACTGATAGAAAATTAATAATGTATCCTTCTATATTGCAATAATTTAGCAGTACATGTACTGTTCTTCTGGTTTATTTTCGTTATTTTTGTATAGCAGTATTATATGAATATAAAGAAGGAGGGTATATGCGTATAAAACGGAAAGTCAGTATCTCTTGTCTTGGTGGCCGTTTGGGAATCTGCCTGCTGTTGGCTTTTGTGCCGCAATTGCTTTTTGCGCAGGAAGACAGTGTACGTTTCATTCGTGACAGTATACAGATACAGCCGGAATTCAATGAATCTCTATTCTCTCCTTTTGAGCTTCCTTCTGAAAACTCTGCCCCTTCTTCCATGTTTCATCCGGAGCACTCCTATTCCCTGCCCGATTTTTCACTGAAAGAGTCTCTTCGTCTGCCTTATCAGACCAATCCTTCCCTGCTATTTCGGGGAGATTACAGTACAAGCGGTGTATTAAGACAGTTTCCTCACGGTATGTTATTCGGTTCCGGTGGGCAGACCAGCGTACCGGGTATCGGACGTTTCAACAATGCTTCCCTGGGATATCAGCATGCCTTTAACCAAAGGCTGACGCTCCAGCTTGGCGTAGATGCCATGAAGATAAATATGATTCATTCCACCGGGCAGGCTTTCAGTACTTCGGGAGCTTTGCGGTATCAGGCTTCGGACCGTGTAGCTTTTAAGGTTTTCGGTTCGTATGCCATAGGAAATACTTACGGGATGGATACCCACCGCTACGGTGCCACCATGTCTCTGGATATGTCCGAACGTTTTGGTATGGAAGTTGGAGTACAACGTTATTACGATGCTTATCGCGGTCGTTGGGAGACGGTTCCCGTTGTGATTCCCTATTATAATTTCGACAAGTTTAAATTAAGTCTGGATGTAGGTGGAATCTTGTATGAGATTCTGCGTAACACCGTCTTTGATAATAGAGGGGGCAGTGGCGGAGCGACTATTGCCCCACCACGTTTTCAGATGCCGCCATTGAGATAAGATAAGTATAAATCAGCTTTTTGTAGGGACAATCATCAAACAGTTTACTACTGTTACATAATATTATTGCTAATGTAGAAATACTTTCATGATATTTCGTTTATTTTTTGTTTTGCTGTTCGTTTTTGTGCGGACAGTTGTCCGAAAATGGACATTACTATAAAATAGTTATTCTTTGATAATCAGTGATTTAATTCTTTGGCACGCAGATTGACTATATATAGGCGAAGGCGGTTATGAAACAACAACCTCCTCAGAGAAAGAAGTAATAACAATAAAAAATAACGATTATGAAAGCAACAGTATTTTCAAAAGCAGTGGTAATGATGGCAGTGGTAATGGCAAGTGTAATGAACTTTTCTGCAAGCGCGACAACTCCTGCCGATTATGTGAAAAACGAGGAGATGACCGGAGAACTGATGACCGCCAAGACTATCTTCCGCAATGAGGACGGACACCTTTTCCGTCACCTCCGCTACACTTACACTTATGACAGTGAGAACCGTGTGACGAGCAAGGAAGCTTTCAAGTGGGATAGCGTAAAGGAAGCCTGGGTGCCTTATTTCAAGCTGGATGTTGAATACACTGACAGTGAAGTTGAGTTGAACTATGCCCGTTGGAACAGTAGAACTAATGGTTACGACAGCTATACGCAAACTACCGTTTACGAACTGAATGACAGCAATGCGGCTTTGATGTTGGCAAGTACCAAATAAAGGATAATATATCAAATACAAAAGAGCCAAGTATCGTGAGGTGACACACCTTTGATACTTGGCTCTTTTTCGTTGAGGAAATGTATTATTGTTTCTCTGTTATCAGTCCGACAGCATAATTCAGCACTGTATCTTCATCCTTCATGAAATCTGCTACGGTTTGGGATACTTGATGATGGGGCGGTATGCCTATACCTTCCATGGGGAAACCTTTAGAAGAGACGTCCGGCTGGCGGGTAGGGATACGGAAATAGGTCCGCTGTTTGGTACAGAAAGGACGGGGGCCATTGCCGGTATCCCCTCCGGTAGCTTCGCCGATGAGGGTGACATTTCCGCTTTCCTTCATGTCGAGTGTGAAGCTCTCGGCAGCAGAGAGCGTATATGTGTCGGTCAGCAGATAGATTTTACCTTTATAGGCGTCGGCTTCGGGCTGCATGATGTAGCTCTTGCTGACGCAGTGTGGTTGTGCTTCGCGGATGAAGTACTTGCAGATGTCTACTCCATTCATGCTGTTTCCTCCTCCGTTTCTACGTACGTCTATAATGAGGTATGGTAAATCCTTGACTTTGGGATAGACCGCCTTGAAATCTTCCATGACGGGATTCATCATGGTTTTGATGGTAAGGTAACCAATGCTGTCTTGTAATATCCTGCTCTCCACCGTTTGTTCTTCGCTATCCGGAAAATAGTCCCTTTGTTTCAAGGGAAGGGTGATGGTCAGAGTATCGCCAGATGGACAGGCAGGATTTTAAATCTTACAGTCAGGTAA
>ENA-OPRT01000446-OPRT01000446.1-human-gut-metagenome-genome-assembly--contig:-NODE-446-length-22069-cov-3.290906_pt1 | contig 22069 bp, 15 predicted proteins | sample MGYA00241895_ERZ501884 | MGnify/ENA primary metagenome ERZ501884 (study PRJEB25962, sample SAMEA2042225) | human gut metagenome | biome: human gut; feature: human-associated habitat; material: faeces...
TACTGGACTTCAAATTAGTATTAATCCTACTAATATAGGCTTTTATGTTAAAGGTAACTGCTAACAGTCCGAGTAGACTGTACTTGATACCTTTCTTCATCTTTCCTTCCTTTCACTCTATTTGTTCCATATTTCCCATGCGGCAAATGCTTGCAATAACAGCATTTCCAGTCCGTTTTTAGTAACGGCGCCATTCCCATATGCGGAGCCGCACCGCCCATGCGGAGCGCCATAATATAACTGGTATTCTCCCCACAGAAAACATGTGCATGGCACCGATAGTCACGGCAGGTCACACTGTCCGTGTAGCGGTCCTGCAACGGAAATGAAACCCCAATACTTCCGGCATTTGTAAAATACGGATGCGCACCGTTGTAAGAAACCACAATCTTCGTTGTCAGCACATCTCCGTTTTTCTCATTCTGCACCTCAGCCGAAAACTCCGGCGGGCATTTTACCTCGGCGTATGGGAAATCCTCCCGCAGCCAGTTCATCTGTTTTGGATCTTTGGAAAATACAATTTCTTTCACGTTCCCAACTCTCATTTTTTATTTCCCCTTTCGTTTTTTCTTTGATCCCGCTTTTTGAACTCCATGTAAAATTTATTTGCTGCTTTGATCATACTATATCTACATGCTCTTTTCTATATCTCTTTTTCCGTTTTACTTTATTTTTTCTTTCTTGCCGATAGTATTTTTTCTCAATTTTTGCTATACTGAAAATGTATGCGTATCAAACTCCGGCATTGCTCTTTCAAGCTGCCGACACATACATAAACTTCATAAAAGGGGGTATCTTTTTCATGGATACGTATGTCATTTTAAAAGACCTGGCAATCATTATCGTATTCGCAAAATTGTTTGGTATTCTTGCCAGAAAATGCAAGGCTCCGCAGGTTGTGGGCGAGCTGATTGCCGGTATTGTCCTTGGACCCAGTGTGCTGGGACTCGTTCAGCAATCTGACTTTCTCGCACAAATGGCGGAGATCGGTGTCATTTTGCTGATGTTCTCCGCAGGTCTTGGCACCAGCCTGAAGGATCTGCTCCGCACCGGAGTGAAATCCCTGCTGATCGCCTGTGCCGGTGTTTTTGTTCCTCTCGTTCTTGGAGCCATCTTATACATGAGCTTTTATGGCTTCTCTGCTGTCGGAACGGAAGAATTTTACCACGCTGTTTTTATCGGTGTTATTCTGACTGCAACATCGGTCAGCATCACCGTACAGGCCTTGAAAGAACTCGGCAAGCTGAAAACAGAGGTTGGAACAACCATCTTAAATGCGGCCATCATCGACGATGTCATTGGTATCATTGTGCTGACTGTTGTCATCGGTTTTAAAGATCCGACATCCAATCCGCTGAAAGTAGCAGCCTCCACCATTCTGTTTTTTGCCCTTGCGATTGTGCTCGGTTTTCTCTGCTTTAAGCTGTTCAACCGCATGAACTCCGTATTTCCGCACACCCGCCGTCTCCCGATTCTGGGTCTTGCGCTCTGCTTCGGACTGTCCTACATTTCCGAAAAATATTTCGGCATCGCCGATATTACCGGTGCATACGTTGCGGGCGTTATCCTGTGTTCCCTCGATTCTTCCGATTACATCGAAGAAAAAATGGATATCAGCTCCTATATGATTTTCGGACCGATTTTCTTTGCAAGTATCGGACTCAAAACAACGCTCAGCGGCATGAACGAGAAATTCGTACTCTTTGCCATCTGTTTCGTCATCGTCGGCCTTGCCGCGAAAATTATCGGCTGTGGCCTGATGTCAAAGGGATGCGGCTTTACCTGGGGCGACAGCCTGAAAATCGGTGTCGGTATGATGACCCGCGGTGAAGTCTGTCTGATCGTTGCGCAAAAGGGTCTGAATGCAGGCTTTTTATCCGGCGATTTCTTCAGTGCCGTGATTCTGCTGATTCTCTTCTCGAGTATTGCAACACCGATTATGCTGAAAATCTTATACGAGAAAATGCCGACGGCAAAAGATTCTGCAAAGGCATCCTGACTTTCCTTTTACCAAAACAGGGCGCTGTGCCATTTCCTGCACAGCGCCCTGTTTTTTTCATATCAACCGGTAAGTTCTGATTTTTTCTACCACAGAATCTTCTCTGCCTCAGCTCCATCCGCAAACGGTCCCGGCATTGCTGCCACGCCGCGGTGCTCGCCAAGATAGTCCTGATCGAAGATAATCGTGCTTCCGTCCGGATCTTCGAATCTCTGCTCCGGCTCGAAGGCGTATCCTAAAATATCACTGTTGATAATTCCCGTCCGGAAATCCTTCAGGAACTCATACACGTTCGTCTTGATGGAATAGTGGCCGTCTTTTTCCACAAGTTCCACCTTAACCTGGTTCTCGTTATCCATAAGATTCTCTTTTTCATTCACACACGCCTTTGCTCCGTTAAAGTAAGCGTTTCCGTTTACCCAAACCGGCAGATGACATTTATTGTGATACGGCTCCAGCTTGCTCATGTCGGCCGGTTTATCCAGCTCAAAGTGGCTGATCCACTCGTCATAGGTCGGATACTCGTCGAACACATGCGTTCCGACCTCCTGGTTATCCTCCATCTTGAAGCCCATGTCCTCAACCGTTTCTGTTTCCTCAACCGGGTAATTCTGGATAAAGATGTTGTTGTAGAACCGGTCATCGCCATGCAGGAATGTCATGAATCCGGCAACCTCGGTACGGTGACGGATGTGATACGGCGTGTAACGGTCTCCTGTTCCGCCGCCAACTGCAGTTAATGAGCCAAGCATCAGATTGTGTACGCAGGCAATACCATCGGTCGCCATACGAACGCTGACCGGTGAGAGCATAATGTTGTTATCGATCAGTGTCGGACCATGGCCAACCTCGATGAAAATATCCTGACTCATCATTGCGCCCTCTGCCTTTGGTGTTCCCTCCGGCGGGCAGTTGTCGTGCAGCAGGTTCTGGGTCAGGCGTGTTCCCTGTGCCTCCCAGTCGCACCAGATGCCCATCGTACAATGATGAATGTGATTTCTTCTCATCACAACATCGATCGCTGCATGCATCTTGATACCGGAAATCTCGGCTCCGCCAAGCTGCTGCATATTGTTGATGTTGTGAATGTGGTTGTCCTCAATGATACTGAACACACCGCCCATCCGTCCGACAATACCGGTCTGCTCACAGTGATGGATGTGGCAGCGGCGGATGATATGGCTTCCGATGTTCTCCTTCGTCCAGCCGTGATACTGGCCGCGGCACACAGCATCACGCTCCATCTGGGTCGGGCTTTTTACGTGTTTTCTGGTAAAGTAATGGTCGTTCTCCGGATCGTAATATTTTCCGAGCGAAATACCGCAGCACTTGCTGTTGCTGACCTCACAGTCCTCAATAATCCATCCCTTCGACCAGTGCGGACCGATCATACCGTCCTGATAAGCAGCCGGCGGCGCCCATGTCGTTGCCGCCTTGCTGACATCAAATCCACTGAACGTAATGTAATTTACGCCTGTTTTCGACGGCATAAAGCAGTTCCGGCGCACGTTGATTTCTACTTTTTCCTCCGTCGGGTTTTTACCCTGGAAGTTTGCGTAGATGACCGTCTGATTTTTCTCTTTGTCCTGCTCGGTATACCATTTGTAAACCGACCACTCCGGCTCCCAGGACGGCGCATAAACCTCGCCCTTGATACACTCCTCGAGTGTCTCTGCCTCGTATAACTGGCGGTCATTCAGATAAACCGCGCCGGTATGGCGTACCACCGGTGCAAAATACCAGTCACCGCCGACCATTGTCGTGTATGGGTTATAATTGCCAAACACTCCGTTGTCTACACGGCATACCCACACATTATCTTTGTAATGCTCCCAGTCATTCATCGTTTCCGCACCGGTGATCTTTGCTCCGAGCGGCTTCTCACTCTTATAGACGATTCTCGCATCCTCGGTTCCGCCGTTGACCGGATCAACATATTCATGGTAAATACCAGGTGCAACCAGAACTTCATCTCCTGCCTTTGCAATTTTTGCCGCATCGTTGATGAACTTGAACGGCATCTCTTTTGTTCCGTTTCCATTCTTCGGAGCGGAATTATTGACATAGTAAATCATTTCTCTATACTCCTTTTTGTTATAGTAAAACCCGAAAACACTGCAAAAAAGGCTGTGACGCAATCATTCACTCTCTGCGGCGCTGAATTTTTTACGCTATTTTTTTGCGGGTCTATAGAATTTCTTTACGATAATGCTTCTTCCGCAGCCTCTTTTGATGCAAACGGGCCCGGCAGCGGATGAATGCCCTGACGGTTTCCGAAGTAGTCATATCGGAACACGATCGGCGTTCCATCCGGATTCTCATATTTCTGTTCCGGCTCAAATGCCATGCCAAGCGTCTCCGTTGAGATCACTGCACAGGCATTCTGCGGCAGATAATCGTAAACATTGGTCTCCAGTTTCCATTTTCCGTTCTCTTCTTTTACACCGATGGTGATTTCATGCTCGGTATCCACTACAGCGTCCTGTTCCTGCTCCGCCGGCTTCGCCCCATTGAAGTAAACGTTGCCGCCAAGCCATACCGGCAGCTTCTCGTAATACAGATCCGGCGACTTTCCGGAGCCCATTCCGCAGTAGCCCTCAAATCTTGCCACGTACTCCTCCAATGTCGGATATCCGCTGTACGGTGCGGTTCCTGCTGTCAGATTTCCGTCATCCCACTCATTATCTCCGGTCAGTTTACGGATTTCTTCCATTCCCGCACGAACCGGCTTCTGGATGAAGATATTATTGTAGAACCGGCAGTCACCGTGAAGAACCGTCATAAATCCGTTGATCTCCGTGCGATGCGGCACATGGTACGGTGTGTAGCGCGGCGACGGCAGCTTGTCGGAGCCATTGTTGACACCTCGGCCGACAGCAGTAAACGATCCCGCGATCAGGTTATGTACTACCGCAACACCCTGTGTTGCCAGCTTCATCGCGCGGTCCGAAAGCAGTACGTTATTGTCCACCAGCGTTGGTCCGTGGGAAATTTCAATAAAGATATCCTCGCCGATGCCGTCCATCCCCTCCGGATTTGCATTCTCCTCGTTCGGCAGCGTATTGTCATGAAACAGGTTCTGCGTAACACGTGTGCCCTGTGCCTGCCAGTCAAGCCAGAGGCCTCTCGTACAGTGATGGAAATGGTTTCTTCGAATGATCACATCGATCGCCGCATGCATCTTGATGCCGCCGATCTCCGCACCCGCAAGGTTCTGTTTGTTGTTGATATGGTGAATATGATTGTCCTCAATGATCGAGAACACACCACCTAAGTGGCCTACAATACCCGTCTGTCCACAGTCGTGGATGTTGCACCGGCGGATGATGTGGCTTCCGATGTTTTCCTTTGTCCATCCCTCTCGCTGCGCCTGGCAGATACAGTCACGCTCCGTCTGTGTACCATCTTTGAATTTCCATTTGAGCCATTTATTGTCATTGTTCGGCTGTCTGTATTTTCCAAGGGAAATGCCCGAGCACTTCGAATCTGAAATCTCACAATCCTCGATGATCCATCCCTTTGACCAGTGCGGGCCGACCATTCCTTCCTGATATGCCGTCGGCGGAGCCCACTGGGTTGCCGCCTGTTTTACAACAAAGCCGGACAGCGTAATATAACCGATGCCCTCCTTCGATGGATAAAAGCAATTCTCGCGCACATTAATTTCCACCGTTTCCTCATTCGGGTTTTTCCCCTGGAAATTCACATAGAAAACGGTCTCATTCTTCTCCTCATCCTGCTCCACATACCAGGTGTAAACCGTGAATGCCTGATCCCAGGATTTTTTATAGATCTCCGGCTTTTTCACCTTGTCCAGGCTCGTCACCTCATACATGGATTTTCCATTCAGATACACTTCTCCGGTGTGTGCTGTGTAGGATGCGATAAACCAGTCACCGCTGACCAGTGTCGTATATGGATTGTAATCCCCAAACAATCCGTTCGAAACGCGCGCTGTCCACACATCACCTTCCAAATGCTCCCAGTTATCCACAATTTCCGCACCGGTAATCACAGCTTTTCCCGGTTCCACAGAACGGTACACAATTCTTGCATCCTCACATCCCGCATTCGCCGGATCTACATATTCCCGATATACGCCAGGCGCTACAAGCACCTCGTCGCCGGGCCTTGCAATTTTTGCCGCCTCGGAAATCGTCCGAAATGGATATTCCTTCTGCCCATTTCCGCTTCGCACAGCATTTCCATCTACATAAATCTGCATTTTTCGCTTACCTCTCACTTCTTCACTTTTCATAAACTTTTATTGTGAATTTTCGCCAAAATCACATCACTCTTTTTCCGATTTCTGCCGTTCTTCACAATTTTCATATCTTAACCATAATACAGATCCTCGTAAAACACTACTTATATATTGCCGATCATTGCCCAGATGTTTCGATTTTTTCTATATTTTTTCTCTCTTCTGTTGTATAATACCGTTTATCAGATACGGAGGATTCTTTTGCCATGAAAAACGATTCGACTTCTTTTTTCGAAAACAATCATTTTGCTAACAGCTATGTTTACGATATCTCTATTTCGCATGTCCCCGCCTATTTCGGTCTGCACTGGCATCACTATATTGAAATTGTGCTTGCACAGGATGACGGCATTATCTATGAAGTAAATGGAGAAACCTTTCCGCTAAAGCCCGGTGATCTTCTTTTTATCTGGCCCGGCGAGCTGCACGCTGTTTCCACAATCAACAGAGAACATCGCCTGATCATGCTTCAGCTCGATGCAGATTTTCTGGAAAAACGCGTGGATTTCCAGTCTGTTGCTTATCTTTTTTATCAGATCCGTCTTCTAAATCAGAACAACTTCCCGGAAATCGAAAAACTCCGCGGATTTCTGACAGAGCTGCGCAGGCTCTCCCTCTCCGGTATCAGTTTTTCCGAGCTGCGCGGATGCGTTCTGCTGTATCAGTTTTTTATTCTGCTCGGCGAAAATCTCTCCGTGCCGACCGAAACTGCCGCACCGCAAAAAACAGGCCATTCCGCACAGGTACACCGCCAGATGATTGCTGCATGTACCTGGATCTCGAGTCACTGCACCGAACCGGTTTCCCTGGAAGAAGCATCAAAGGTCGCCGGATTCTCCCGCTGCCATTTTTCCAAGCTGTTCCGCGCATACACCGGCCTCTCCTTCACGGATTTCGTCACCAGGGAACGGCTCCATATCGCCGAAAACCTGTTAAAAAAACCGGATCTCACGATCACCGAAGTGTCGCTCGAATCCGGTTTTAACAGTATTTCTACGTTTAACAGAGTCTTTTTGAAATCAAAAAATGTAAGCCCTACCGACTTCCGTCAGATGTACCTGCAATCCTATCAGAAATAGGCTATGAATTCGGCATGGCCTCCGGTCTTTCGCAGGTGGATGGAACCTTCTCAAATGCACCCGTTTCCGCACTCTTCATAATCTGATCGATCGTATCGAGTACGTGATATGCCATTTTGGCATTCGCACGGTTTAGTCTGCCCTCTGCAATTGCTTCTGCCATCTCGGACGGACCGAGGCCGCGGCTGTTTTCGCTGTAGGCAAAGCCATAATCCAGCACTTCCGGAACTGCCTGCTGTGTCCAGTCCTTCACGCCCGGAATGTAGACGATATCGCCGCCGAAATTGTTCGGGTCCACCAGCTTTAAAATACCTTTTTTGCCGTAAATTGTGAATACCGCCTGATCGTTGATGGTGCTGTCGCCATTGACACAGAATGTGCCGGTCACGCCGTTTTTCATTTCCAGAATCGTGAAAGCCTGGCTCTCGTTGCTGTAGTCAAATTCCTGGCCGTATTCCGGGCTGTCCGGGACGACATTGACGCGCTTCGGCGCAAGGTTGCGCACGGAGGAAACGACACGGTCCACCGGGCCGAAAAGGCTGACGATGGCGGTCAGATAATAAACACCGAAATCGTAGCAGATACCGCCGCCCGGCATCCGCAGAAAACGGAAGATGCTCGCCAGCAAATCAAGATCGCGGTTTGCGCATGCTTCGAAAGATGTCACCTCGCCGATCAGCCCGTCGTCGATCGCTTTTCTTGCGGTCTGCAGTGCCGATCCAAGGAAGGTGTCCGGTGCGGAACCGAGATAGAGATGTTTCTCCTCTGCCAGCTCGATCAGTTTCGCTGCCGTTTCCGGTGCGAGGGTCATTGTTTTTTCAGTGTAAACGTGTTTTCCGGCTTCCAGTGCCTGACGGATCAGCCCCTCGTGGGTCGGTGCCGGTGTCAGAATGACTACCATTTCAATCGACGGGTCTGCCAGAATTTCCTCGTAGGTACAGCCCTTGATGCCATACTGCTCTGCTTTCTTTTTCGCATGTTCAAGATGGCCTGCGCAGCATGCTGCTACCTCAAGATTCTCAAAGTTATGAATCATGTTCGTCAGATAAATATCACTGATCGCTCCGCAGCCGACAACGCCGACTCTCATTTTTTTCGTTTCTGTTGTTCCCATTTGTAAAAATCCCCTTTACTCTTTGTTTTTTGATTCTGTTCTGATAAAAACCCTTATCTTTTTTATACAACGAAATGTCTGAAAAAACAAGCATTCCGGCTCATATTTCACTTCAAAATAAAAAAACCGCCCACGGTTTCTGCAGATTCTCTGCATCACCGCGGACGGCCTTTTTCTGTTGTTTACTCCACGCTTTTCAGCGATTCAATCATATCAATTTTTCTTAACCGGTAGAACATCATAAAGTTGACGAACAGGGCAAACGCCAGGGTAATCAGGGCGCTCCAGCCGTAGCTCCGCGGGAACACGTTTCGTCCGAACATCATCATATCGACCTCGACGGTCTGAATTACGCAATGATGTAAAAACGTTCCAATTCCCATGCCCGCGATAACGCCGAACAGTGTCAGCACCATGTTTTCCCGGTACACGTACGATGCCACCTCGCCGTCGAAGAAGCCGAGCACTTTCAGCGTTGCCAGCTCTCTCTGTCGTTCGGTGATGTTAATGTTGTTCAGGTTGTACAGCACCACAAACGCCAGCAGGCCCGCCGATACGATCAGCACCACGATGACGATGTCGAGGGAACGAAGCATGTTGTCAATCTGATCAATCAGGTCGGATGTGAACGAGATTGCCGCTACACCGTCGTACGTCATGATTTTTTCTCCGAGTGCTGTCTCATAATTGCTCGACGTGTCCTGATATTTCATCAGAAGCTGGTTGTAATCCGGCGCTCCGCCGAACAGCTCCTCGTAGAGATCCGGGGCCAGATACAGATAATGGCGCACGTAGTTTTCGACGATGATCGAAATCTTTACGTCCACAATATCGTCGCCTTTTTTCAGCTGAACCGTGTCGCCTGCTTTTACGCCGAGCATCGTTGCTGTCTTTTCGCTGATGGCTGCGCCGCCGTCGGTCGGGAATTCGTAAACTTCTCCGCTTTTCCGGTCTCGGAAGGCATAGAAGTCATTGAAATTCGTCAGTTCTTTCGGCACTTCAAGCACTGCATCCACGGTCTTTTTGTCGGTCTGCAGTTCGATGTTCTGGCAGTACATTTCCAGCAGCTCATCGATGCCGCTGTGGTTTTCCAGATCGGTCTGCAATGCTTCTTTTTCGGATTCATCCACATCTGAATTCAGCACAGCATTCGCCTGATAGGTGAAGAGGCTGACGAACTGGTTTTTCGCAATCGCGGTGATGGAATCCTGAAGGCCGAAACCGACGAGGATCAGACCCATGCATCCGCCGATTCCGATAACGGTCATGAAGAATCGTTTTTTATACCGTACCAGATTCCGCACGGTTGATTTCTGCGTAAAGTTCAGATGTTTCCAGAGTACGCCGATACGTTCCAGGAAAATCCGTTTGCCGTTTTTCGGTGCTTCCGGCCGCATCAGCTCTGCCGGACCTGCGGCGAGTTCTTTGTAGCATGCCGCGATCGTCGCCACGCCGGTGCAGGCTGCACTCGCCAGAATCGCAAGGCCTCCCTGCTCCCAATTCAGCGGGGTCATGTAATACGGGAGTCCGGTATACAGCATGCCGTAGGCATTCATAATAACCCAGGGCAGGATTTTTTCTCCAACCACCACGCCCGCGAGAGCGCCGGATACGGTGGAGAGCATCGCGTATGCGAAATATTTAAAGGCGATCACGCCGTCGGAATAACCGAGGGCTTTTAACGTTCCGATCTGCTGACGCTGTTCCTCGATCATTCGTGTCATCGTCGTCAGGCTGACGAGAGCAGCCACGAGGAAGAAGATAACCGGGAAGAATTTTCCGATATTCGAGATACGGCCGGCATCCTGACCGAAGCTCTCAGTTGACGTTACCTTATCCCGTCCCCAGACGTACCACGTTGGTTTTTTCAGGTCTGCGAGTGTTTTCTCACCGTCCGCAATTTCCTGCTTCGCATCCACGATTTCTGGTTCGGCGTCGGCTTTTGCTTTTTCGTATTCGGCTTTGCCGTCCTCAAGTTCTTTTTCTTTATCGGCAATTTCCTGTTTCGCATCCGCAAGGGAAATTTTTCCGTCGGCGATTTCCTGTTTCGCGTCGGCAAGCTGGGTTTCACCGTCGGCAATCGTCTGCTTTGCTTCGGCAAGCTGACTTTCTCCATCGGCGATCGTCTGCTTTGCTTCTGCTAACTGGGTTTCGCCGTCGGCGATCGACTGTTTCGCGTCGGCGAGCTGACTTTCTCCACTGGAAATTGTCTGCTTTGCAGCGGCAAGCTGGGCCTCACCCGACTGAATCGTCTGTCGGTACGATGCAATCTGCTGTTCCCCATCAGCAAGCTGGGCTCTGGCAGCCGCAAGCTGAGTTTCTCCGTCTTTTAATTTACTGCGGTTCGTCTCAATCTGAGCTTCTCCGTCGGCAATCGCTGCTTTGGCGGATGCAAGCTGGGCTTCGCCATCCTCAATCTGTTTCTGATAAGCTTCTGCCTGTGCTTCTCCATCCTGAAGCTGGGCAAGAGCCTCTGTAATCTGAGATTCGCCGCTTTCCAGTTCTTCTTTTGCAGAAGCAATCTGTGCCTCGCCTGCGGCGCATTCCTGCTCTTTTTCTGTTAATTGTGCATCTGCAGCGGCAAGCTGACTTTCTGCGTCGGTAATCTGAGCTTCTGCAGCCGCAAGCCGGGCTTCCGCATCAGCGCTTGCTGCTTCAAACGCTGCGATGTTTTGTTCCAGAAATGTTTTCTGCTCCTGCATCGTGAAAAGCTGCTGTGCTAACTCTGTCTGCTTTGCTTCCAGCGCAGTTTTCTGTTCCAACAGGGATACATATGCTTCATCTTCCTCTGTCAGTCCGTCAAGCTGAGCCTCAATCACCTCGATCTGACCAGTCACTTCTGTCTGCGCAGCCTCCACCATCGGAAGCTGCCTGGAAATCTGGGCTAACTGATCCTTGGCTGTCTCATACTGACTCTTCTGTTCTTCATACGCTGCCTTCTGCGCTTCATACTGTGTGCGTCCTGCAGCGGTTTCTGCTTTCTTGTTGTCCAGTTCCTCGCGTGCAGCGGAAAGCTGCTCCTTTGCAATATTCAATTCCGTTTCTTTTTCGGAAAGCTGCTCTTTTGCAGTATTCAGCTCCGTCTGCTTCCGAGTCAGTTCGGTTTTTGCCGCCGAAAGCTGCGTCATTTTTTCCTCTAACTCTTTTTTGCCGGATGCCAGTTCTGTTTCTTTCTCTGCAAGCTGTGCTTTTCCGTCGGAAAGTTCTTTCGCTTTTGCCTCAAGTGTGGTTTTTCCACTTGCAAGTTCATCGGCTTTCTGATTCAGCTCCGCTTTTCCGCTTTCCAGCTCTGCCGCCTTTGCTTCCAGCGTCGCTTTTCCGCTCGCAAGTTCCGCCTCTTTATCTTTCAGCGTTGCCTTGCCGGATGCCAGTTCCTGCTCTTTGTCGGCGATGGTTGCTTTCGCACTGAGAAGTTCCTGCTCTTTGTCTGCAATGGTCTGTTTTCCGTCAAGGAGTTCCTGTTCTTTCTCAGCAATCGTCTGCTTTCCGTCAAGAAGCTCCTGTTCTTTGTCCTTTAACGTCTGTTCGCCGTCGAGAAGTTCCTGCTCTTTGTCCGCAATCGTCACTTTCGCGTCGGCAAGCTGCTGTGCACCGTCATCCAGTTCTGTTTTTGCGTCCGCTAATTTCTGCTCTGCATCAGCGACCTGCTGTTTTGCATCATCAATCTTTTCCTGTCCTTCGGTTTTGACTGCCGTATACCGCCGGTCGCACGCCGCATCCTCGAGCGCTTCAATCTTCGTCTGTACAGCCTTCACCGTCTCATCATATGCATCGCTGTAGCTCGCCTCTTCCTGTGCGCCGTCCGCCTGGATGTAAATCTCTGTATAGAGATCCGAGGTAAATGTCTCCGGAAGCAGCAGTGCAAAACTGTTGATGCTTCCGTTTCCAATCGAGCCCGTTCCGCGGTTCAGATCCATATAATAAGGGAGCGTCGCCGAACCAACAATCGTAAACGTATCCCCGGTCAGCGAATCTGAGAGCGGATCCTCCGTTCCGGAAGTGAACGTTACCTGATCCCCGATCTCACAGCCGGAACTTTTCAGAAACTGCGTATCAACAAGAATTTCATCCTCTTTCTCCGGCATCCGTCCCTCGACCACGCGCGGCTCATTCACACCGTCCGTCAGCGCAATCAGTTTCACAACCTGCTCGCTCTCGCCGATGTCATGCAACACTTCCACCGTCTTTCCGCCGTAAACCGCTTTCACGCCGTCCGTCTTCGCGATATCCGCCAGATCATCGTCCGTCAGCCCCAGCGTTCCAAGAACTTTCAAATCCATATAATTTACTTCATCATAATACCGGTCCGCCGAAACCTTCATATCTCCTTCCGCCGACCGGATGCCCGAGAAAAACGCCGCGCCAAGAAGCACGATGAAAAAGACTGACAGAAACCGCCCCTTGTTCTTTGTGATTTCCCGGATAAAGTCTTTTCGAAATGCTCTCATCGTCCACCTACCATTCTATCTCTTCCACCGGTGTCGGGTTCTCATTTGTTTTCATGCCCGCCACTTTTCCGTTTCGGATTTTAATCACGCGGTCCGCCATCGGTGTCAGCGCCGAGTTGTGAGTGATGACAATGACCGTCATCCCCTTCTCCCGGCAGGTATCCTGCAGCAGCTTTAAGATCGCTTTTCCCGTCACATAATCGAGTGCGCCGGTCGGCTCATCGCAGAGCAGCAGTTTCGGATTCTTCGCCAGCGCACGCGCAATCGCCACACGCTGCTGCTCTCCGCCCGAAAGCTGCGCCGGGAAGTTATTCATTCTCTCTTCCAGCCCAACCTCCGCAAGCACCTCCGACGCATCCAGCGGATGCTTACAAATCTGCATCGCCAGCTCCACATTCTCGAGCGCCGTCAGGTTCTGCATCAGATTATAAAACTGAAAAACAAATCCAATATCCTCCCGCCGGTACTGGATCAGCTTCTTGCCGCGGTACTTACTGATCTCCGCCCCGTCCACCAGCACCTTTCCTGAAGTCGCTGTGTCCATTCCGCCTAAAATATTCAGCACCGTCGTCTTACCCGCACCGCTCGGTCCAACAACAATCACAAACTCACCCTTTTCCACATCAAAGCTGATCCCATCCGCAGCCTTGATGGTAATCTCACCCATTTGATAGGTCTTGGTTACATCCTGAAGACTCACATATCCTGCCATGCCGCCGTGTTCCTCCTATGCAAAAAATCGATATTTCCTATTTCTTTTATTGTATCAATCTACAGCCGCGGCGGCTAGTCCTAAGTGGGCGAATTTACTGTTTTTTTATAAATGGCATCCCCCACTTATTTCAATACTGCCCTGATCATACATCTTATCCCAACCAGAATAATCACCACCTCCTGTAATCTCTGTGCCATCTCCACCGCAGCCGTGCCGCCAAATAAAGAATTGCTATAACAACTAACAAAACAGGAAACGCAGATGATAACAGCCTGACAACAAAAACGGCAATTCTGGCCGTTACCGCTTCAAAATTCAAAATAATTCCAATTGCTGCAATCCCTGACAGCAGAGAACAGATTATCACAGCAATCGTCACTCCCGATACGGTTCTCATGCCATGCCCTCTGCTGCCTTCCCGTTCAAAAATATTTCCAGAACGCATCATCCTCTGTCACTCTCCTCTCAGATCTTAACCACTCCTCCCAGGCCGCCTACCAGACGTGCGAACGCCTCTTCCAATTTGCCGCATCTTTTTCCACAGAAACTCACACAAATTTGACAATTTATGATACACTAAGCTAAGTGACATCAATTCTGAATGTTCTGTGCTCTGGCGCAGATTTATCGGAACTGAAATTGACTTTTCGATGCATAAACCAAACGATTTGTGGCATACGAAGAAAGGAATTCTTATGAAAATTATCTTTATCCGCCACGGCGAACCGAATTATGAGATTGATTCGCTGACTGAAAAGGGCTGGCGTGAGGCTGAGCTGCTTTCGAAGCGGACGGCGAAATGGAACGTCACCGATTTTTACTGCTCGCCGCTCGGACGTGCGAAGGATACGGCTTCTTTTACGCTGAAAAATGCGGGCCGCGAGGCCGAAATTCTTCCGTGGCTGCGGGAATTTGATGCGCCTGTCCTTGATCCGGAGACCGGAAAGCGCCGGATTCCGTGGGATTTTCTGCCGGATGTGCTCGATGCGAACCGGGATCTCTATGATCATGATCTCTGGACACAGAACCCGATCATGAAAACCGGAAACATGGATGAAAATTATCGTGTCGTAACGGACGGACTCGATGCGCTGCTTGCTCGCTACGGTTATGTACGCGACGGCTACCGCTACCACGCTTCAGATGAAACGAACCGCGAAGCTGTCATCGTCTGCTTCTGCCATCTCGGCGTTACCTGCGTCGCGCTGTCCCATCTGCTCAACACAACGCCGGTGCAGCTCTGGCAGGGCCTGTTCCTGGCGCCGACTTCCGTCACGATCGTCGGAACAGAAGAGCGCAAACCAGGCGAAGTGTACTTCCGCTGCCAGACCGTCGGCGATGTCCATCACCTGCTTTCTGCGGGCGAACCGGTTTCGTATTATGGAGCGTTTAACGATCCATTCCAATTTTAACATCCGTAGACAAGAAGTCCCTCGCTTCTAAAGCGGTGGGATGAATTGTTAAAAGAAACATAACGGCAGTGGCGGGCGGAGAGAAATCGGTATCCTCCACTGACATGAGGCAAGTCACAGTCGAACTATTTTCGACATGTCAGACTCCGTGAAAATACCGACTGCGAGTTGAAACAAACTTTACAAAAAAGGAGCTTTTTATCATGAATGAAGCAAAATTAAGAGAATACGCAGAGCTGATCGTAAAAATCGGCGCAAATGTACAGAAAGGACAGCGCGTCCGTCTGCAGGCCGGTGTGGATCAGGTTCTGCTTGCTACCATGGTCACGGAAGAGTGTTACAAAGCCGGTGCAAGCTATGTCGAGCTCATCTGGGAGTGTGGTCCGATTAACAAGCTGAGTTATCAGTACGCCACAGCCGAAACACTCGGTACGATTCAGAATTGGGAGGAGGAGCGCCTCAAACAGATGACCGTAGATCTTCCGGTCCGCATTTTCATTGACTCCTCCGATCCGGATGAGCTTGCCGGCATCTCTGCCGATCTGCTCTCTACCGTTCGTCAGATGCGCGGGAAAGTAACGAAAAAATACCGCGATCAGCTCGACGGAAAACATCAGTGGCTGATCGTTGCCGCTCCGTCACCGGCATGGGCCAAAAAAGTATTCCCGGGCGAGCCGGAGGATATTGCGGTTGAGAAGCTGTGGAATGCTATTTTTGATTGCCTGTATTTAAAAGAAGGCGAAGATGTCGAGAAAATCTGGCAGGCACACTGTGACCGCATGACCCAAAAAGCCAACTGGCTGAATGAACAGGCGTTCCGCAAACTGCATTATACCAGCAAAAACGGCACCGATTTCACAGTTGAACTGATTCCGGGCGCAAAGTGGAGCGGCGCTGGCGATATCAACCATATGAACAATACCTTCTATGTCCCGAATATGCCGACCGAAGAAGTTTTCACCAGCCCGATGCGCGGCAAATGTGAAGGCCGCCTCGTTTCCACCAAACCGTTAAGCTGGTCCGGCCAGGTTATCAACAACTTTACCGTTGATTTTAAGGACGGAAAGGTTGTCGACTGCCACGCAGAACAGGGCGAAGAGGTTCTGAAGAAAATGTTCGCGATGGATGAGGGCGCCGCGATGCTCGGCGAGGTTGCACTCGTCCCGAAGGAGTCCCCGATCAACCAGTCCGGACTGATGTTCTTTAACACTCTGTTCGACGAGAACGCATGCTGCCACGTTGCCGCCGGCGCCGGCTTTTCCGAGGTGCTGGACGGATTTATGGATATGAGTGATGAAGAAATCCTCGCAAAGGGTGTCAATGATTCCCTGATCCACGTTGATTTTATGGTAGGATCGGATGACCTGCATATCGTGGGTATTCACGAAGACGGAAGCGAGACCGATGTCTTTGTAAACGGCACCTGGGCTGAGTAATCTGAATAATCATCGCCCCATCCTTTCCATCACTTTGCAAAACACCACCGCCGCAATCGTACTCGCAGCCGTCGCAGCAAGCGCCGGTCCGACAATTGCTGTTGGGTGGACGCTGCCGTACTGACTGCGGTACGCAATGATGTTGACGGGGATAAGCTGCAGAGAGGAAATATTTAAAATCAAAAACGTACACATTTCCCGGTTCGCGGTTCCTTCTGGAACTGCGGCCGGGTTTTTCATTTTCCGCCGCTCTTCCTCCAGCTCCTCAAACCGCTCCATCGCCGCAAGCCCCGGCGGCGTCGCAGCCGCGCCGAGTCCAAACACATTGCAAATCATATTCATCCCCGCCGCCCGCATCGCAGGATGGTCTTCCGGCACTTCCGGAAACAGAAACCGCATCACCGGCCCCATTCGTTTCACCAGCCCGTCAATCACTCCCGCCTTCTTCGCAATCTCCATCAGCCCTGCCCAGAACCCCGTCACCCCAACCAGCGAAACCGCCAGCACCACCGCCTCCCTCGAAGCCTGAATCACCCCATCCGTCACCTCCGGTATCCGTCCCTGCAGCGCGCCATATGCGATTCCGAGAAGCAGCATGGAACTCCATAGAATGTTCATTGCATCACCTGACTAAAAAGATCTTTATAAAAATATGCTGACTTTATATTTTCCATGATTCGAAACTCAAGTATACACCATAATCCCACAAATTTTTATTATGCTGTCGTTTTATAATGCTTTCTAAAATTGACATTTTAGTTTTATACGTATATAAAATAAACATTATAAGGGTGGTGTTTTAAAATGAAGAAAGCAGCATATAATATACTTCCAGGAACAGAAGAAATATTAAAAACCATGGGCAGGCAGCTTCAGGATCTGAATCTGCTTACAAGAAAAAGCAAAACTGGGAGCGGATTGCTGCAGATTATGGACTGACACGCAGACAAATAGAAGAAATGAGACCTGCATTCAGTGCCTGCTATGAATAATATAATGTGATATATAATTACCGGTCAACACACAGATTTTTCCGTACATTGGCCGGTAATTTTTTCATTTAAAAATCAGTTTCCAGACTTCCCTTTTCTCATATAAGGATTTCGATACAGCGAAATCACAAGCTCCACAGCCATGAAGCACCAAATGATCGGTTCGCACCAGATTACGGCGCTGTAGTGGTAGCGTGGAATGAATACCATGGCAAAGATAATCTTTCCAAACAGCTCAATAAAGCTCGACAGCAACGGCAGAATTTTCTCTCCGAGTGCCTGCAGTGCCAGACGGCTGCAGTTGACAAGACCAAGGGCGAAGAAAAACGGGATGGCTACGCGGAGGTAGCGGGCTCCGTTTCCGAGGACGGTCGGGTCGGATGAACCAGAGATCAGGTGTACCATGGTTGGTGCAAGCGGGGTGACGATTACAATCAGGCACGCGGTTACGCTAAAGCAGAAAATGTAAGCGTAACGGATGCCTTTCCGCACGCGCTCCCAGTTGTCTGCGCCGCGGTTCTGTGCAACGTAGGTGTTGACGGCCTGCGCCATGGAGGAAAGCGGCATCATGGAGAACGAAAACAGCTTTCTCGCAGCGGTATGTCCGGCGATAGTTTCATATCCGAGGCTGTTGATGCCCGGCTGCAGAACGATCGAACCGACATAAATGATACTGCTCATAAATCCCATCGAAAATCCCTGCGCCAGCAGATCTGCGTACAGTCCGCGGTCCAGCGCGAAGTGGCGTTTTTCCGGAAGCAGGATTTTCGCTTTCGTAACAATATAAATCAGGCAGAGCACAACGGAAATGCCCTGTGCAATGACGGTTGCAATCGCGGCACCCCGGACACCCATGCCGAACGTGCGGATAAACAGCAGATCGAGCACGATGTTCACCAGCGATGAAAAGATCAGGAACACAAGCGGCATGAAGCTGTTGCCGATCGCCCGCAGCAGGCCGGAGCACAGGTTGTAGGCGAACATGACGAACAGGAAAATCGAGAGAATCGAAATATAGCTGTAGGATTCCTCAAGAATCTCCGCCGGTGTTTTCAGTAGGCGCAGCAGCGGATGCATGAAGATCGTCGCCAGAATGGTAACTACCAGTGTGACGGCAACGCCGATGACGATACAGGATGCAACCGATTTTTTCATCCGGTCCGTCTCCTGCCGTCCAAAGCAGCGCGCCGTGACGATCGCAAGACCGTTTCCAACGCCGAACGTAAATCCGGTCATCATCTCATAGATCGACGAGCAGGCACCCATCGCCGCAATCGACGAGTCGCCGAGTGTATAGCCGACGATCAGGGTATCCATCGTGTTGTAAATCTGCTGAAACACGCGGGACGCCATGATCGGCAGGGCAAAAAGCAGCAGAGATTTCAGGATCGGGCCATGAAGCAGATCGACCTGAGAACTCCGCCGGGTTTGTGTCTGTGACATAAAAAAATTCCTCCCTCTAAGTATAATGCATTGTTACCATTATATCAGAAGAGAGGAATTACCGGGCAGATAAAATACCCAAAACCATAAAAAAATACAATAATACAAAACTTTTACGGATTTTTGTCAATGATCGTGCATGTTCCGCCTTTTTCTTCGAAGTAATCCTGCATCTGCGCCGACAGCACATTCACATCCTCGTACTGCTCCGGCCGCACATGGTTCGAAATCCAGGCATCGCCGCCCTCGTACAGGATCTGATACTGGCTGTTATAGGAAGCTTCATATACATATGATTCCCCGTCGAGCGTGCATTCATAACGAACCGTGCGAAGCGACGCTTCATCCCGCAGCTGTGATTCCGTGTACACCCGAAGTCCGATCGCCGCTCCAATCAGAACAAAGATCGCCGCAAACACACCAACAAACGCATACCGGATCACTTTCCGTCTCCGTACTGCCTGCTGCACCAGCTGATCATTTAAGACCGCAAGCTGCTGTGCAATCTCATTCAGTTCCGAAGGCTGCTCCTCCTCTACTTCCAGCCCGCCGCCCAGCAGCACACTCACCGGCACCTCAAACAGCTCCGCCATCCGATCCAGCATCACCGCATCCGGAACCGAAATCCCATTTTCCCTTAGTTAAAGATATTGTTGGGTAAAAAAGATGTGTCAGTCGATTTTGCCTATAAAGCGATAGAAAATCTCTACTTCCTGCTCCCGGCTGCCGTCCTCGCCCTTAACCGCTTCATGCACAAAGATTTTTTCAATCAGCGTATTCAGCAGTTCGGCGGTCAGCTCCGTAGGGTTGACATACTGCCTCATCAGCCCTACCCACTTTTCAGCGTCAACGGCGGTCTGCGCAACGGCTTCCATCGCTTCGTGAAGCTGCTGGATTTTCTCGTCCAGCTCCTTTTGTTCGCCCTGATACTTCTCGGACAACATATTGAAGTTGTACTCTGTAATGCGTCCGGCAGCCCAGTCCTCGTACATCTTGGCAAACAGCCCGTCAACCTCTGCTTTTCGCTTCTCGGCTTTTTTCAGTTCGGATGCCTGTTTCTCCCTCGCAGAGCTGCGTTCCTTATCGCTGGCGTTGAGCAGCCTTTTCAGAAGTTTGTCCTCGTCCTGCTGGGCCTGCTGTGACCAGTATTGCAGGCGGGAGAGGACATAGGCGTAAAGCACATCATAGCGGATGTAGTGCATGGAGCATTGGCGCAGTCCCTGTCCGTTCTTGCTGCAATGATAGTAGCCATACGGGGTTTTGTTCTGCTTATTCTCGCCGTATGCCAGCGACCAGCCGCAGTCCGCACACTTTACCAGCCCTGAAAAAATCTGCGTTGTGCCGTCCTTTTGCCGTCTGCGTCTGCTGGCAATCTGCTCCTGCACCTGTCGGAACACATCTTCGGAGATAATCGCTTCGTGGGTATTCTCCACACGATACCATTCCTCTTTCGGCTTGCGTACCTTTTTCTTGTTCTTGAATGAAATGTTGCTCTGCTTATTGTGTACGCTGTGACCGATGTAGGTTTCCTCTTTCAAGATGCTTTTGACCTGCGCTATCGTCCACGCATAGGCTTTTTCCTCCGGCGCTCCGGCATAGATATTGGCGAAAGTGCCGTACCTCTGGAAGTTCAGCCATCCGGGGGTGGGTACTTTTGCTTCCACCAAAATCCGTGTGATGCTGGCCGCCCCTCTGCCATGAACGGCAAGGTCAAAGATCTTTTCGATAATCCACCTTGTTTCCGTGTCAACCAGAAGATGCCCGGTCTTATCCGGGTCTTTGATATAACCCAGCGGGGCGTAGGCTCCGTAGTGTGCGCCGTTTGCAAACCGTGTCCGCATGGCGGCCTTGACCTTTTTGCTGGTCTGGCGGGCGTGCATCTCGTTCAGGATATTCAGGAATGGGGCAAGCTCGCTTTCTCCGTTGAGGGTGTCCACATTGTCGTTGATCGCAATGTAGCGGACGCCTTTGCTTGGGAAGTAGATTTCTGTGTATTGGCCGGTCAGAATGTAGTTTCTGCCTAAGCGGGATAAGTCCTTTGTCACAACGCAGTTGATTTTCCCGTCCTCGATGTCGTCGATCATCCTCTGGAAGCTCGGCCTGTCGAAGTTCGTGCCGCTCCATCCATCGTCAATATACTCGTCTACTACGGTCAATCCATGCTCGGCGGCGTACTGCCGAAGCATCATGCGCTGTGTCTGGATGCTGCCGCTTTCGCCTTGCAGCTCATCGTCACGGCTCAATCTCAAATAAAGTGCGGTGTTATAAACCGTTGTATTGTATGGTTGTTTCATCAAAAATCCTCCTTAAAAAGAAACAACCCACGCTTATACAATACTTGCTGGTACAAGTATATCATAAGCGTGGGATGATTGACAGTCACAAATCTATCTTTTTTCAGGAAGCAGCGGCGGCGTGCTGGATTACATCTTCCAGCAGGCTGTTCAGCGGCTTCCCGTTCTCTGCAAAATGCTCCGATACCTTGATACGAATTTTCCCCATGACAAAATACTGGGTGCCGTCCGCAGCGGTAAGCATAGTGCCGCTGTTGTTGGTGTTATTTTCGCTCTTGGCTTTTACCATAGGCATTTACCTCCATAAATGAAATATGCCCGACAAGGCAATGTCAGGCTATGTGTGGCGTAGACTGCTCCAATGTCAACCAAACCGTGTCAACCGGCACAAAAGACTTTGAAAACAATCCTCAGGCGCTCTATTATTCTATTTTACTTTTTCTTTGATTTCTTGGTTGACATGGTTGACAAAGAGGAGAAGTGCCTGAAATATCAGACTTTTTCCTGTCAACTGAAACGTCAACCAAACTGTCAACCGGGGGCTTTTTCAGAATGGAAGCTCCATCTGCCGGGCTTCTTCCTCTGTGATTTCCCGAAAACCATCCTTGTCTGCTGGGGGCTGGTTGACACGCTCCCAGCCTTTTTGTGAACCGTACTTCTTATATCTCTTAGGGCTTTTGTAGGCTGTCCAGCCCTGTATGCTGCCGTTTGCAATGCCGGTATTCATAATCTCGCAGATTGCCCGTGTTTCCCACTCTGCCGGGGGATTGCAGTTTCCCAGCGCTTCCTCATAAAGCTGCTTGGAACATACCCTGTCGCCGGTGTAGTCCTCCAAATAGGCGTAGATCATGCCAGCCTGTGTGTCCTCCTGCA
>ENA-OPRT01000448-OPRT01000448.1-human-gut-metagenome-genome-assembly--contig:-NODE-448-length-22039-cov-6.260872_pt1 | contig 22039 bp, 24 predicted proteins | sample MGYA00241895_ERZ501884 | MGnify/ENA primary metagenome ERZ501884 (study PRJEB25962, sample SAMEA2042225) | human gut metagenome | biome: human gut; feature: human-associated habitat; material: faeces...
ATTCCCCTCATGAATGAGGGGCTAGGGGAGTTGAGGTGCCGAAGGCACTTTCTTGTTGTCTAAAAGTAATAAGTTGTCCTATTGACAACTCGTGAAAAGGGTCGTATACTTGTCTTGTAGACAAAAACATACTTTGAGACAAAGAAGGTGAATGGATGAACAAAGAAAAAATCTTTACAAAAGAATGCAAAGACGAGGAAAGCGCCGTACTATTTGCGGAAAAGGTAGGCGGCAAACGTACCTATGATAATGCTGTAGAATATCTGGCAACCTACAGCGTTTCTAAGGCACTGTACAACGTAAATACGGATATGTACAAGGTATATATCCGTATCCGCCCGTTATGCACCGACACGGCGCTTACCTATACCGTCTGCCGTAAAACATCAAAGGAAGCCTACGAAGAAGCCAGAAAGAGGGTACAGAAAGGGGTCTTCTGATATGCCAGGAAACAGCAAAAAGCACCGTAGAGGAAATGGAGAAGGTAGTATATACCAACGCAAAGATGGTAAGTGGGCGGCAGCGCTGACCGTTGGGGTAAAGCCGGACGGAAAACCAGACCGTAAGTTTCTGTACGGGAAGACAAGAAAAGAGGTAGCCGACAAGTTACGCGACGCTCAAAATAAAATAGACGTCGGCGTTATGCCAGGTGGAAATAGGGTTACCTTTGGTGACTGGATACAGGCGTGGCTTGAAACCATAATTAAGCCGTCTATTAAGGAACGCACCTACAAAAATTACAGCCAGGCGATATACAAACATATTATACCTGGTCTTGGTCGGTATAAACTAAAAGATTTAACCGACGACATTATACAGGCATACTTGAACAAGCAACAAGAAAGCGGGAATTTAAAGTATGTGCTTGACGAAGAAACAGGGGAACCAGTAAGGGCGAATGGACCCGTAGCACCTTCTTCTTTGATTCAGCAACGCCGACTTATCATAGCTGCTTTGGAGTACGCTGTAGACAAAAAGAAGGTCGTTACCAATGTAGCAAGGAAGACAAAACGACCGGCAAAGGTAGCTAAAACCATGAATATACTATCTGACGAAGATATGGAGATTTTAGCCACCAAAGGTATAAAATACCGGTATTATGCCGCGTATATGTTGACGCTCACAACCGGTATTCGCCGGGGTGAAGTTCTGGGTCTTGACTGGAAGAATACGGACATAGGGATTCCATGGCGGACTGTTGATAATTATTTTCCGTGGGGCGAAATCCGAAGCATAAAATTATGGGATACAGCCGCTTTAAAGGCCGTGTTGAAACAAAATAATATTACCTTGGAATACGGTTATATCACACTGGTACAGCAGATGGCAGACAATGTAGACAAACCCATATTAGACACGCTTAAGACGGACCTTTCCAGACGTTCCCTTATGATAACCGAAGAAATGATACTGTTACTGGTATTCTGGCGCATGATTCAGAATAAAGAAAAGCAGAAAGCCAAATTAAAAGGAAAGACATATAATGAAAACGACCTGGTATTTTGTACGAGGAAAGGCACCTATGTATATCCCAGAAACTTTACGAAGATGTGGGGCGAAAACCTTAAATCTATGGGTATAGACCATAAAAGATTTCATGATTTAAGGCATACGGTAGCTACGGTTATGCTGGAAGACGGCGAAGCCATGAATACAGTACAGGAGCAGTTAGGACACTACGACGCCGGGTTTACAGCTTCACGGTATGGACACGTTACCGCTAAAATGAAGAATACCGCAGCTGTGAAACTGGGTAACCGGTTAAAGAATGCTAGGGGAGCAGAAAACAATGTAGAACCCGTTGACCTGCCGAATGTACAGCCAGAGGTTATAGACATTGAATCACGCAGGAATGGGGAAGAAGAACAAAGTCGGGCAGTGAACGAGGGAACGGCTACACTGTCAGCCGCAAGAAAAATTAAATAGTGGACAATGCGCCGACGCTGATTTATAATTGTCTACAAGACAAATAAGAAAGGGGCGTAAATCGTGATAGGTAAAAACATACAGTTTTACCGGAACCTTCGGCAGCTGAACGGAAAGGAACTTGCAAAGCGGGTAGGCTGTTCGGTCGGCGCATTATCCCACATCGAAAAAGAAAGTAGACAGCCCAGCATAGAAATGTTATATAAAATAGCAGACGCTTTAGACGTGTCTGTCATTAATCTGGTTATGGACCAGAAAGAAATAGGTAGATTCTATTACGACGACGCCGTGAAAGCATACCACCCAGGCAGCGAAGCACTGGCTAAAGTAATGGAAGCACTGAAAGGCGATAGCCAGGAATGGGCGAACGCAAAACGAATAGCAATAGTAAATCTTGACGATATAAAGTAGTAAGCAAACTGTAGTAAATTTGTAGTAAAGGAAGGTTTTTAACAATGGAAAATGCTAATAAATCCAATGCTTACGGGTCTTTCGCTTCCGTCTACGACATTTTTCAGGACAATGTGCCGTATGAGGAGTGGTGTTCCTATGTAATCGGACTGCTCCGGGAGCAGGGGGTGGAAAACGGCCTGGTGCTGGACCTGGGCTGCGGCACGGGAAGCCTTACCGGGCTCCTTGCAGAAGCCGGGTATGATATGATTGGAATTGATAATTCCGGGGAAATGCTTCAGATGGCAATGGATAAACGGGCGGTCTCGGGACAGGACATTCTTTATCTCCTTCAGGACATGCGGGAGTTTGAGCTTTACGGCACGGTGCGGGCGGTTGTCAGCATATGTGATTCCATGAACTATATTATGGAGTACCAGGATCTGGTGCAGGTGTTCCGGCTGGTCAATAATTATCTGGACCCCAGAGGGGTATTTATATTTGACCTGAACACGGAGTATAAATACCGGGAATTGCTGGCAGATAATACCTTTGCGGAGGCCAGGGAGGAGAGCAGCTTTATCTGGGACAATTTTTACGATGAAGGTTCCGGAATCAATGAGTACGACCTTACCCTGTTTATCCGTGAGGGCGAGTTGTACCGCAAGTATGAAGAGACGCATTTCCAGAGGGCCTACAGCCTGGATGAGGTGAAGAGGGCAGCCAGGGAGGCCGGCATGGAGTTTGTTGCCGCTTTCGACGCATGCACCTCCAATCCTGTGCGGGAGGACAGCGAACGCATCTATATAATCATGAGGGAACATGGAAAGACAATGAGAGACGAGGAGTAAATCGTATGGCAGATTATGTAATCAGAGCAACTGCGGCAGAAGGACAGATCAGGGCCTTTGCCGCCACCACCAGGGACCTGGTGGAACAGGCCAGAATATCCCATAACACCAGCCCGGTGGCAACGGCTGCCCTGGGCAGGCTGCTGACGGCCGGTGTGATGATGGGATGTGACATGAAGGGGGAAGATGACCTTCTCACCCTTAAGATACAGGGGGACGGACCCATCGGCGGCCTGACCGTGACAGCGGATTCCAGGGGAAATGTGAAGGGATATGCAGTTAATCCCATGGTGATGCTTCCTCCCAATGAAAAGGGGAAACTGGACGTGGGCGGAGCGTTGGGCGTGGGCGTCTTAAGTGTTATCAAGGACATCGGACTAAAAGAGCCATATGTGGGACAGACCATTCTGGTGACCGGAGAGATTGCGGAGGACCTGACGTATTATTACGCCACCTCTGAGCAGACGCCGTCCTCCGTGGCGCTGGGGGTTCTGATGAATAAGGACAACACGGTGCGCCAGTCCGGCGGTTTCATCATCCAGCTGATGCCGGGAGCTTTCGAGGATATTATCGGCAGACTGGAAAACAAGCTGAAGGAGATTTCGTCCATCACAACCCTGCTGGACGCGGGCAACACGCCGGAGATGATACTGGAGTATGTGCTGGGCGAATTCGGCCTGGAAACCGGCGGAAGGCTTCCCGCTGTATTTTACTGCAACTGCACAAAGGACCGGGTGGAGAAGGCATTGATCAGTGTGGGCAGAAAGGATATCCAGGAAATGATAGAGGATGGCAAGCCCATTGAGGTGAACTGCCATTTCTGCAATAAGAATTACACATTTTCCGTGGATGAGCTGAAGGATATGCTGAAGAAAGCCAGATAAGGCGCCAGGGCAGGAATATCGTGCGGATATAACCGGTTTTTTAAAGAGATAACAATAAGAGCCAGTCGCAGGACTGGCTCTCACTTGTAATCATTTGAAATCAGATATAACTTACTTCAACCTCTATCAGTGATGATATATGTTTGAAAAAGGTACACTGTTGTTCATTGATTATAATTTGGTTACGTTTGTAGCCTGAGGACCCTTAGCTCCGTTTACTACATCGAACTCAACTTCTGCGCCCTCGTCTAAGGACTTGAAGCCATCCATGTTCAGACCTGAGTAGTGAACGAATACATCGTTTCCCTGCTCGTCGGAAATAAATCCGTAACCCTTCTGGTTGTTGAACCACTTAACTGTACCTTTCATTACGATACCTCCAAAAAATATAAAAAATAAAAAAATGTGATATGTTGCAAGCTATTTCGCAACTGTCCTAAGGATATCATAAATGTTGAAAAGTGTCAAACGTTTTTGGGCATTAAGTATAAACAATTTATATAAACCTCAGATTCTGTTGTTCAAAGGTTAAAATATGAAGAAATACAGGCAAAAAGGTGAGTTTTATGATATACTAAAGCATATTTCAATACAATGCGCTATGAGTATTAATGTGTAAAGAAGGGATTTGAATGAAAATCTGTAATATATGGAACCATTTTTCTACCATTACAAGGCACAGAAACCTGGTCAGGAAGCATTGCTTCCAGATTGGCCTGTATTGGCAGGGGCTTACCCATGATCTTTCCAAGTACAGCCTGGAAGAGTTCTGGACCGGGGTCAGGTATTATCAGGGAAACCGCAGCCCCAATGCGGCTGAGCGTGAGACCGTGGGGTATTCCAGGGCCTGGCTCCACCATAAGGGCAGGAATAAGCATCATTATGAGTATTGGATTGATATTTCCAGCCATAAGGAGGAGGGCCTGGTGGGCAATAAGATGCCGCTGCGGTATGTGGCCGAGATGGTCTGCGACCGGATAGCTGCATGTGAGGTGTATAAGGGAAAAGCCTATACCAGCGCGGCTCCGCTGGAATACTACGAGTATACAAAGAATTACATCACCATCCATCCCCAGACCAGAGCGCTTTTGGAAAAGCTTCTCCATATGCTGAAGGACCAGGGGGAGGAGACTGCCTTTGCCTATCTGCGCAAACTTTTGAAAAAGGGAACGTATTGAGGAATGGTAAGAGGGCATGGCAGAAGCCGCCTTCCGTCTGGCTGGAACAGCCGGCCCGGTTGGGGGAACAGCCGGCCCGGTTACCGGGAACAGCCGGCCCGGTTGGGGAACAGCCGGCCCGGTTGGGGAAACAGTCAGCCCGGTTACCGGGGAAACAGCCGCCTCAGGGACAGGTGGCAGATAAAGCCTCCCAGAACCATGGCTGCCAGATACAGAAGGTTTCCGGCGGCAGTACCTATGGTGAGGGCAATCTGGTGGAAAACAATCTGTCCGTTTGGATAATAGGGGCTGATATAAAACATATCAGCGTTGCCGTAGGGGTGGGAAACCACGTTTATGAACGTGGCTATACACACGCAGGCCAAAAACAGGGGCAGCATGGATACAAAGTCGCCTGGGGTCCTGCCTCCCAGGCCGGTCATGGCGCAGTACAGGCCGATGAAGATGAGCATAAAATGCCACAGGAACCCGTGGAGCGTCAAAAGCAGATAGGGATGCATGAGGCCGCTGGGTTCCGCCAGTGCCATGACGCCTCCCAAAAGGGCAAAATCCTGCATGAAGGTGCATATGCGCTTTTCCGTGGAGCGATGGGACGGGTGCCTGAATAACGGAAGAATCAGGCACAGGTACATGGGGACGCTGCACAGCTGGAAGGGAAAATACCACCAGTTGTACTGGCCCTGGCTGACGATAAAATATAGGAAGCTCTGCTTATACAGTTCGCTGACAGCTAAAATCAGGCCGCAGATAAACAGCACACCGCGGGGGTGCAGGCATATGCGTGCCAGGCGCCGGGCCAGAAAGACGGCAAGCGGTATGCCGGCAGCGCAGAGCAGGATGTGAAAGGCGGAGTATGGTTCAGGTGCCTGGATGGGCCATGCGGCAGCCTGTAGTAATGTTTTTATGAATGATAGCATAGCTGAGCCTCCTGACGGAACGATTATACATCATATGCGGAAAGAATGCCAGAATAAAATAGAAACCTGTGGGAATGCTAAGATAACGGTAAAATAAGTGGAAGGGCAGGAAAATAATACATGGGATTTATCATAGCATTGCTGTCAGGCGCCTTAATGAGCATACAGGGCGTATTTAACACGGAAGTGACAAAGCAGACCAGCGTCTGGGTGGCCGCGGGATGGGTACAGCTCACGGCCTTTATTACCTGCGTGGTCATATGGATGTTTACAGGAAGGGAGCCCGTGGCCGGCATTATGCAGGTTACGCCCAAATATGTGCTTGTGGGCGGTATCATGGGAGCCCTCATCACCTATACGGTCATCCGAAGCATGGGAAGCCTGGGACCGGCCAAGGCGGCTCTTCTGATTGTGGTCTCGCAGATTATCATTGCGTATGCCATTGAGCTGTTCGGGCTGTTCGGCGTGGAGAAGGCTCCCTTTGCATGGAACAAGATAATCGGGGCAGTCATTGCCATAGGCGGAATTGTAATTTTTGAAAGATAAAATTTGGAAACTAACGCTTGTAATTGCAGGGGGTTTCCGATAGAATAGGAGTACAGGCTGGGACGGTGCTCTCTGGAAGGAGGGATACCGCCCAAGATGAAACTTACATCTTTCAAAGCATTGAAACTGGCAGTGATTGTCATATGTATGTTGGCTGCAGGCATATGCTATAGCTGCAGTGTGAAGAACCGGGATATTGGACTGGAAAATATGGTCATGGCATTGGAACCTGACGGTGGTACTGCTGCTGAGGAACGTACGGGGATGGAAAGCCCCCGGCAGCGGGATGAACCGGAGGGCGGGGCCGGGACCATGTCCGCGGGCGCAGATGGAGAGCATCTGCGGGGACAAGATTGTATGCCGGGACAGGAGGACGTGCCGTCCCAGGCAGGCAGGCTGTCCGAAGGCGATATGCCGCCCCGGGAAGATATGCCTCTGGTATATATCCATGTATGCGGTCTGGTGTGTACGCCGGGCGTATATGGACTTCCCGCAGGCAGCAGGGTATATGAGGCCATTGAGGCAGCGGGAGGATTCTCGGAAGCAGCGGTGCCGGATTATCTGAATCTGGCCCAGGTGTTAGAGGACGGCATGAAGATACAGGTGCCGGACCGTGAGCAGGCAGAGGAATGGAAGGCCCGGGGGCTGACCCAATCAGGCATATCCGCGGGTGCTGTGTCAGCGGGCGTTCAGACGCCCGGCAGGACGGGGACCGGCGAAGGCGGCGCTAAGGCCATGGTGAACCTTAACACGGCTTCTAAGGAGGATCTGATGACCCTCAGGGGAATCGGAGAATCCAGGGCAGAGGACATCATCCATTACCGCGAAGCGTTTGGCGGGTTTAAGTCCATTGAGGATATCATGAATGTATCCGGTATCAAGGACGCTGCATTTGAAAAGATTAAGGACAGTATTACAGTGTAAATGACGGCAGGCGGCCTTGGTTATCAGGCCGCCGTTTAATGATAGATAAGGGGAATGGAACATGGCAAGAGTATTAGTGGTTGACGATGAGAAATTGATTGTAAAAGGAATCCGCTTCAGTCTGGAACAGGACGGGATGGAAGTGGACTGTGCATATGACGGCGAGGAGGCCATTGAACTGGCAAAAAAGACAGAGTACGATATCGTGCTTCTGGACGTGATGCTGCCCAAGTATGACGGCTATGAGGTGTGTCAGGCCATACGTGAGTTTTCGGATATGCCCATAATTATGCTGACGGCCAAGGGCGGCGATATGGATAAGATTCTGGGACTGGAGTACGGCGCCGATGATTATATCAGCAAGCCCTTCAACATACTGGAGGTCAAGGCCAGAATCAAAGCCATCATACGAAGAAGCGGGAAGAGCAAACGTCAGAAGCGGGAAGAGCCGCAGTCCGGCGTCATTGGCGCAGGTGACCTTAAGATGGATACGGAGAGCCGCCGGGTGTTTATCGGTGAGCGGGAAATCAATCTCACGGCCAAGGAATTTGACTTGTTGGAGCTGCTGGTGCGCAATCCCAATAAGGTATACAGCAGGGAAGCGCTTCTGACCTATGTATGGGGAAATAAGGCCATGGACAGCGGGGATGTGCGTACCGTGGATGTCCATGTGAGAAGGCTCCGTGAGAAAATCGAACCCAGTCCCAGCGACCCAAGGTATGTACATACGAAGTGGGGCGTGGGATACTATTTCAGGGTAAAGGCTTAAGAACAGCGAAGGATGCGAAAAGAGGACAGAAGATGGATGCCATTACCATAAGGACAGCGGTGCCGGCAGATTTGGACGCAGTGGCACAGGTGGAGGCAGCCTGTTTCCCGGCAGCGGAGGCAGCAGACAGAAAGAGTTTAAAGGAACGTCTGGATGTATTTCCTCAGAGCTTTTTGGTGGCTGAGGATGGAAACCGAATCATCGGGTTTATCAATGGCGCTGTCACAAATGGGAGGACCATTGGAGACGAGATGTTTGAGGATACTTCGCTCCATGAGCCGGAGGGCGCTTACCAGAGCATATTCGGCCTGGATGTGATTGAGGAATACCGGCATCAGGGGGTGGCCTCCCGTCTGATGGAGGCCATGATTGAACGGGCCAGGAGCCAGGGGCGCAGGGGGCTTATTCTTACCTGTAAGGACCGGCTGATTGGGTATTATGAAACCTTCGGATATGTGAATATGGGCATTTCCCAATCCGTTCACGGCGGGGCTGTGTGGTACGATATGATACTGGAGTTTTAGCAGATGAAGATTACCCTTGTTACGGTTGGAAAGATTAAGGAACGGTATTTTGAGGATGCCATCAGGGAGTATGCCAAGCGCCTGAGCCGCTACTGCAAGCTGGACATTATCCAGGTGGCGGATGAGAAAACACCGGATGGGGCCGGCGAGGCCATTGTAAGGCAGATCAAGGAAAAGGAAGGACAGCGCATTCTTTCTAATATTAAAGATGGGGCTTACGTCATTGCCCTGGCCATTGAAGGCAAGATGCTGACCAGCGAGGAACTGGCCGGCAGGATTCAGAGGCTGGGAGTGGATGGGGTAGGCCATATTGTGTTTGTCATAGGGGGGTCGCTGGGATTATCCGGGGACGTCATGAAGCGGGCGGACTATGCCCTCAGCTTCTCTAAGATGACATTTCCCCATCAGCTGATGAGGGTGGTGCTGTTGGAGCAGATCTACAGGAGTTACAGGATTATTTCGGGGGAGCCGTATCATAAGTAGCGCCTCTGATCATTTAAAACTATAAAATATAGCCCTTCCATACTATCAATATCTTGCGGTCATGTCTTATTTCTTATAGGATATGGCCCATTTTTTGTAGTTCAATCTGAAGCGGAAAAGCTTATAATCTTCCTGTAAAGAAAACGTTAAGAATCCCAAAGGGGAGAACAGGAGAAAAGATTATGATGAAAAAGGCATTAACATTGGTATTGGCCGGAGTAACCGCATTGTCATTGACTGCATGTGGGGGAGGTGCATCCGCATCCGCGACCACAGCCCCGGCACCGGCCGCAGGCGGAGAGACTAAGGATGACGAGGCCAAGGCGCCTGAAAAGGATGTGAAGACAACTACATTAAAGCTGGCTTTTAACCAGTCGGAAAAGCATCCCCAGTATCTGGCCCTGTCCGAGATGAGCGATGCTTTCTATGAGGCTACCGGCGGAGCATATAGAATCGAAATCAGCCCCAACGAGCTTCTGGGCTCACAGAAGGATGCGTTTGAGCTGGTTCAAAGCGGTACCATCCAGATGGCAATGGTGGCAAACTCTATTGTGGAAAATGTAAATCCCGATTTTGCCGTGCTGGGTCTTCCCTATGCGTATGACAGCGTGGAGCATCAGAAAAAGGTATTTACCAGCGGTGCTCTGGACGATATCTTTGCTAGTACAGAAGCCAATAATTTCAGCGTTATGGCGGCCTTTACAGCGGGAGCGCGCTGCATTTATACAGACAAGCCGGTTCAGACCCCGGCGGATTTAAAGGGATACAAGATTCGTGTCATGGAATCCCAGACCTGTATCGCCATGCTGGATGCAATGGGCGGAGTGGGAACACCCATGGCCCAGGGAGAGGTTTACACCGCGATTCAGCAGGGTGTAATCAACGGCGGTGAGAACAATGAAATTACCTATGCGGATTTAAAGCATTATGAAGTGGCTCCTTACTTCTCTTACACACGTCATCTGATGATTCCTGATCTTCTGGTTATGAATACAGCCACCTTAAGGGGAATGAGCGAAGAGGACCAGCAGACCTTAAAGGATCTCTGCAAGGAGTACACGGAACGTGAATTCCAGCTGTGGGATGAGAACCTTGAGGGTGCAAAGAAGACGGCAGAGGAAGCCGGCGCCCAGTTTATCGATGTGGACATCGCTCCTTTCCAGGAAGCATGCCAGCCTGTTATCGACAATGTGACAAGCAAGAGCGAGGGAGCAAAGGCATTATACGAGGAAATTCGCAGCCTTGCCAACTAACAGGGATTTGTAGAAAGCGGGGTCATGACTCATGGAATCAGCAAAGAAAATCCTGGACAGGATTATCGAATGGGTATGTGTGGTACTATTGGCTGTCATGACAATCCTGGTGACCTTCCAGGTTGTTGTGAGATACTTCTTTAACAGTCCCAACGCGTATACGGAATCACTTTCCAAGTATATGTTTGTATGGATGGTTATGTATGGCTCCGCCTATGTGTTTGGACTGCGGGAGCATATGAATATCGGCTTTGTCCGTGACCATATGCCTTCAAAGACAAGAGTGGTTGTTGAAATGCTGGGTGAACTGATGGTTGCCTTATTCGCGGCAGGCGTCATGATATTCGGGGGCTATAAGCAGGTTACAAGCCAAATGATCCAGATGGATGCGGCGCTTCAGATTCCCATGGGAATTATCTATTCGGCAGTGCCTGTAAGCGCATGTTTCATCCTCTTCTATTTTATCTACAACGAGATGAAGCTGGCAAAAAAACTGAGAGAAATCTAAGAACAAAGGAGATAGAATTATGGATCAGGCAATACTTGTAGCACTGGTTATGCTGGTCTGCGTGCTGACCATGCTGGTTTTGGGCATTCCCATCAGTATCAGCATCGGTCTGGCCTCCACCATCGCCATGCTGTTCGTGCTTCCCTTTGAGAATGCCATGGGAACAGCGGCACAGAAGGTATTTACAGGCGTCAATTCCTTCTCATTGCTGGCAATACCCTTTTTCATACTGGCGGGGAATATCATGAATAACGGCGGTATCGCCATACGGCTGGTGAACTGCGCGAAAATTTTAAGCGGCAGGATGCCGGGAGCCCTGGCAGAGACCAATGTGGTGGCCAATATGCTGTTCGGCGCCATCAGCGGTTCAGGCGTGGCGGCAGCGGCAGCTATCGGCGGAACCATCGGACCTCTGGAGGAAAAAGAGGGTTACTCAAAGGATTATATGGCGGCTGTCAATATTGCGTCCGCCCCCACAGGAATGCTGATTCCTCCCAGCAATACCCTGATTGTGTACTCCACGGTTGCGGGCAGCGTGTCAATCTCCGCGCTGTTCATGGCAGGATATCTTCCCGGCCTTTTGTGGGGAATCGGAGTAATGGTGATTGCGGGTATTATGGCGTCCAGACGCGGATACAGAAACCGGGATGAAATCACCCTGGCCATTGTGTTAAAAACCGTGTGGGCGGCCATACCCAGCCTGCTTTTGATCGTAATTGTTATTGGCGGTATTTTAATAGGGGCTTTTACGGCCACGGAAGGTTCCGCTATCGCAGTGGTATATTCCCTGCTGCTGAGCTTTATCTACCGCAGCATTAAGATAAGGGATTTAAGGAGGATTCTGCTGGACAGCGTAAAGATGACTGCTATCGTAATATTCATGATTGGCGTGTCGTCCATCATGAGCTGGATTATGAGCTTTACCAATATACCTGCTATTATCGCGGATGTACTTTTGGGACTGACCAACAGCAAAATTGCCATTCTTCTGATTATGAACCTGTTGCTTCTGGTGGTGGGAACCTTCATGGACCCTACCCCGGCAATCCTGATATTTACACCTATATTCCTTCCGATTTGCGCCAGCTTCGGCATGCACCCCATCCATTTCGGAATCATGATTGTATTCAACCTCTGTATCGGTACAATCACGCCGCCGGTAGGACCTATTCTGTTTACCGGCTGCAAGGTGGCGAATGTGAAAATCGAGGAAGTATTTAAGACGCTTCTTCCGTATTTTGCAGTGACAGCGGCCATACTGTTACTGGTGACTTATGTACCGGCCATCTCCATGACCATCCCTAATGTACTGGGGCTTGTAAAATAAAATCATACGGCATCCAAAATCCCTCAGCTTCGGTTGAGGGTATTTGGTGTTGTGGAAAGGAGGGAGTTATGATACAATGTCCGCAAAATTTAGTTTCCAGAAAGGAAAGCCTCACGTGACTTTAAACATTCATCCACGTATTCCCATGCAGAAAGCCTCAGCCCTGACAAAGGCCCTGGCAGCGGTTCTTATGGCAGCGTCGGTCCTTCTTACCGGCTGCGCGCCTGCCTGCGGATCGGATAGTCCGTCCCTTCCCCAGAGCCAGGCCGTAATACTGAGGCTGGCTGAGACCATGCCGGAGAATCATCCTTCCGCCCGGGCCATGGCTTATTTTGCGGAAATGGTGAGCCGGGAAACCCAAGGACGGGTAACGGTCAAGATTTATTATAACGGCAGCCTGGGAACCCCCACGGAAATCATTGAACAGGTAAAATTCGGCGGTATTGCCATGGCCCGCGTCAATGTCCTGGAGCTGTCGGAGGAGGTGGAATCCATCCGCAAATTCTTTGTCCCTTCCAACTTTGCAGGCGGAGACGCACAGATAGAGTGGGTACGCAACAATGAGGAAACCCTGAGGGACGAATGCCAGATGGACCGTATCACGCCCCTGGTCTGGTATTACCCTGATTTTCGGTGCTTCTACGGTACGGACTGCACGTTTTTGGACAAAAAGGATCTGGAGGGAAAGAAGATTGAGAGCAGCGAGTCCGCCCTTATGGCGGAGATTTTCCGGGACATGGGAATTGAGCTGGCAGGCTCAGTCAATACCAATACCTACAAATCACTGATATCAGGCAATATCGACGGGGCTGAGTCTTCATTTTCCGAGTTTATATGCAATAACTACGACCAGTATATTCATTTTGTCACTAAAAATGATGCATGGTGCCTTCCGGATGTGATGATTATTAATACGGAAAACCTGACCTCCCTCTCCAAAGAGGACAGGGAGGCCGTGGAAAAGTGTGCACAAAGCACATACCAATACCAGAAACAGAGCATGGAGCAATTCCATAAGATTTGGGTGGAAACGCTTACCGAGGAACCGGAGGTTAGATTCAGCGAAGGAGCGTTCAGATGAAGAAACTAAAATTCTGGTGGAAACAGTTCTGTTTTTCAGTGGGTGCCCAAATCAATGCAGTGCTGCTTCTGATGCTGATACTGTTCCTCTCATTTTCCATATACAACCACTCTCTGTTTAACCAGTTTAATGCCAGATATCAAAAGGAGATCAATCAGTACTACTCCATACTGGAGCTGAAAAACCATTTCCTCCAGAGCGGCATCCTGTTTGAGGAATATATGAAAACGGGAAACCGCACCACCCTGGCAGAGTTTAATGATACCTATGAAATAGCCAGGTCTGTCATAGATATCCTGTATACAGAGAGCACCAATGAGGAATCCTGGTATCTTTTGCGGGGAATTGACCAGTCCTTTGAATCCTATTACAGTGAATGCTGCAATGCCTCCTTTCTGTTTAACGGCAATGATTACCGGTACTATGACAGCTTTTACTACAGCCAGACCATCGGAGAATATCTGGAGAAATACACCAATGAACTGCTCCAGTATGCGCTGGAGTCCAGTGTGGACAGCAACCGGGAGCTGACCCACAGACGGAAGGTGATGACCGCATTCAACATGGGAGCCGTGGCAGCTGCCTGTGTCCTCATTGCAGCGTCAGCCAGCTATATTTTTGTGAGGGTGACACGGCCCTTAAATGAGCTGAAAAAACAGGTGGAGGAGATAGCCAGGGGAAATTTGGACGCACATGTTAAGGAGAGCTTCGGGGAAAATACTGTGAGCATGCTCTCGCGGGCATTTAACCATATGGCCTTCAGCCTGAAGGAAAAAATAGAGAGCGAAAAGCAGCTGCTGGTGGAACAGCGCAAAAACGAGGAGTATGAAAAGCTGCTGAGCCAGGCCCGCTTCCTTGCGCTTCAAAGCCAGATTAATCCACACTTCCTCTTTAATACCTTAAACAGCATTAACAGGACCGTCATGCTGGGGCGCCAGGAACAAGCGCTGACCATGCTGGATTCATTGGCAGTGCTGCTGCGCTATAATCTGGCGGACGCACAGACACCGGCCCTTTTAGGAGAGGAGCTGGGGATTACGGAGGAATATCTGAAGATTCAGAAAATGCGTTTTTCATCCAGGCTGAACGTGGATGTCAGGCATGACCGGAAGCTGGAACAGGCTGTGATGCTTCCAAGGTTTACCCTGCAGCCCCTTGTGGAAAATGCGGTAATCCATGGGCTGGAACCCAAGGAAGAGGGGGGAACCCTTATTCTGGATGTCAGGAGGGCGGGAGATTATATACGGATACGGATTTGTGACAATGGAATGGGCATGGAAAGGGAGCGCCTGGAGAAGATCAGAAGGCGTCTTTCGGAGAAACAGCCGGAACGGATTGGAGTCTGGAATATATGGCAGAGGCTTTCCTTATATACGGGCAGGGATGACAGCCTTAAAATCATGAGCAAAAAAGGTGCAGGCACCATTGTCAGTATTTACCTGCACAGGGGAGAAGAAGATGTATAAAATATTGATTGCAGATGACGAGGAACTGGAGCGGGAGGCACTGCGCTTCTTTATAAATGAATCCTCCCTGGATATAGACCAGGTCATAGAATGTGCTTCGGGAACAGAAGTTATCAAGCGGGTGATGCTCGACAGGCCGGATATAATCGTGCTTGATATCAACATGCCCGGCCTGAACGGGCTTCAGGCCTTGGAAAAAATCAAAAGTCCGGATTACAGGTTCCGCGCTGTCTTTTCCACAGCCTATGACTATTTTGAATATGCGGTGGAGGCCCTGCGCCTTGGGGCAGTGGATTTTATGGTAAAGCCTGTGAAGAAGGAGGCGTTTATCAATGTAATTATGCGGGCCATTGACGAGCTGGACGCGGAGGCGGAGAAGGAGTACCGTGAAACAAAGCTGTTAAAGACTCTGGACATGATGGAGAGCAAGATGGTGAATGACCTGGTTCTGGGCAATATGCCGGAGGAGGTTCTCTACTATCTGGATTTGAAAAACATTTCAACTGAGTGCAGCGGAAACTGTTTCTGCATCCGCATTCAGAGCTCTCTGGATAAATGCGGCAGACAGAAGCTGTATCAGGCTGTCAGGAAGGAGTTTGATTATCTGGACCTGACTGTTATGTTCAGCGAGACAAACCACATGGTTACGGCTGTTGTTTTCTGCCGTGAGCCGGATGTGCTGCCGGGAATTTTCCGGAAGATGGAAGAATTCCTGGCTTCGATATTAAGACAGCAGCAGATTGCCTTCATGATGGGAAGCGGAACCCCCTTTGTGGATGTAAGCCAGATAGAGGAGAGCTATGAGAAAGCCCGGGAGCGTGTGGGAGACATGGTGGCCCAGACCGAGTGCGGGGAAGAAGGCACGGAACATGACAGAGACATGCCCAGGGAGGTGGAGGGCATCTGTTCCTTCATACAGGAAAATTATCAAAAACGCCTGACGCTGGATGCCATCGCGTCGGAAGCCGGGTTCAGCAAATACTATGTAAACCGCCTTTTCAAGCAATATATGGGGACTACGGTGGTGGATTACCTGATTCGGATCCGGATGAAAAAGGCAAAGGAACTGCTGCGAAACGAGACCTACAGTATCAAGCAGATAAGCGGTATGGTGGGATATTCGGAGCCAAATTACTTTACATGGACATTTAAGAAGATGGAAGGAATGTCTCCGTTAAAGTTCCGCTATGAGCAGGCGGAAGGCATCAGAGAGGAGAAGGACGGGGAATGAGAATAGTGTACAGGGCATGGATTCTGATGGCGGCTCTGATGGTGCTGGTACTGGGAGGATGCGGCGGTTTTGAGAAACCGGAAGAGGGGCCGGCGTCCGCCACAGGACAGGGGAAGGGCGTACCGGCAAAAAAACCTGAAAGGATATACTCCATGCAGATTGGCCACTCCCAGCCTGTGGACAACCCGCGCCACCAGTCATTCCTGCTGTTTAAGAAGCTGCTGGAGGAGAAAACAGATGGAGGAATCCAGGTGGACATCTACCCTGCCGGTCAGCTGGGCAGCGAGGCATCTATGCTGGAGCAGGTCTGTGACGGAACCATACAGGGATTTCGCGGGGGGCAGCTGGAGATAGTTCCCAAGATGCTTGTGTTTTCCCTCCCCTTTCTCTGCGAAGACAGAACGCAGGCAGAGCGGCTGGTAAACTCTGAATTTGCCAGGGAAATAAGCATGGATTCCCTGAAAAGCGGCGCAACCATATTGGGAATCGGTGATGCAGGCGGATTCAGGCAGTTTTCCAACAGCGTGCGGATGATCCGCAGGCCGGAGGATTTAAGAGGGCTTAAGATGCGCTCCAACGGCATGGACACCATCAATAAAACATTGGAAGCCCTGGGAGCCGAGGTCATGACTGTTCCTTACAACGACCTGTATATGGCTTTGAAGGCAGGTACCATTGACGGTCAGGAAAATCCCTGGGTCAATTCCTCCGGGATGCGGTTTTATGAGGTCCAGAAGTATTTTACAGAGGTGAATTACCAGTTTCACCCGGAACCCTTCTACGTAAATACAAGATGGTATGAGTCTCTGCCCCGTGAGTATCAGGAGATTTTGGAGGAATGTACGCAAGAGATGATGAAGGAGAATAACCGTCTCATTGATGAGAATGAAGTGCAGGCAATGGAAAATATCCGGGCCAACGCTGAAATATACACCCTTTCCAGTGAGGAACGGCAGGCCTTTGTGGAGGCCACACAGGTGGTATATGAGGAATACATGGAGAATGGACTTCTGACCAGGGATGAGCTGGCCCGTATGAAACGAATCATCAGAGGGGAAGAAGAGCAGGATTACCCATACAGGTGATGGCCTGTATGGGTTATTGGACAGGAATATAAATGTCAGTCTGGCTGTCAGGATGATAAAATCCCAGAAACCGTTCATCGTACAGCTCAAAATCCTCTCTGCCGTCCAACTTTTCCTGGGTGGTGAGGGACCATGTGCCCCAGATATACTGATAGGTCAGCGGCAGGCTCTTTAGGGAACCTGTGTGGGTGAACACGGCATACTTTCCGCCGGGAATGGTCTTATACACCAGGGGAGGAGGAAGGACAGACATGGAGCTGACTTCCACGGACACCACCTCGGAGAACGGCAGATCGTCGCTCATGGTGTACAGGGTGTTTCCCTCACCGCAGGATTCACATATGCCAAAGCCCCGGCCGTGAGGAAGCTGGCCGGGAATCTGCGGCACCAGGTCAAGAAAACGGGTCCAGAGCTGGGGAATCTGGTTGTTCCTCAGGGTAGTGCGGTCTCTCAGGCCGGCGGTGAGGATATCGGGAATCTCCACGATCCGGGGGCGGACCGTTAAGGAGTCTGTCAGATGGGCCAGCAGGTGCTGGTCCGCTTTTGGTTTCTGGCTTATGATGACATCCAGCCGTTTTTTCCGGTAGCAGGCCGGACTTGTATGGTAGACGGCCTTAAAGGCCCTGCTGAAGGCTTCGCCGGATTCAAACCCATGGTCCAGCGCAATGTCAATGACGCGTCTCTCCGTGTAGACCAGTTCCCTGGCAGCATGGGACAGGCGCCGCTTTTTTATATAGCTGCCCACGCTCTCCCCGAGGACGGCGGAGAACTGGCGGTTTAAGTGGTAATAAGAATATCCTGCCTCCCTGGCGGCATCCTCCACGGTGAAGGTTGTATGCCACAGGCATGTCTTTCAGCATGGACAATGCCTCCTTTACATCGCGGCAGTTTTCCAGCAGGGTACGGACCACGGCCCAGAACTGAAGTCCGGCGACCGCGGGCCTGCGCATCTCGGGCAGGGGGCCGACAGGAAAACCGCTGGAGCTCAGCGTGACGGTCAGTCCCATTTCATTGATGCCGTCGTCCCGGCCGATTCCCAGCACGCTGGTGCCTATGTGTGTATATTTTCCGGTGATGCGGGTTTTTATGACAGTAAAGTCCTCCGCCTCATCGTTGAATTCATAATTCCGGGCAGCCATGGGATGGCCGGAGGCTGTCATGGAGGGCAGAAGGGCCAGATGGCTGCAGCGAGGCGTAAGCCAGGTCATGCCGTAATAGAGAACCTGCTCCGGCGCGCAGCCCAGGGCATCGGCAAATCCGGCCAGCTCCTGCGTAAGTCCGGGACACCAGCGGCGGAAACACTGGCTGGCCTGGTTAAACTGTGTCAGGCCGAAGCCGGGGAAACCGCTTGAGAACCGTTTTTTGAGGCCGGGGACGGACGCCAGACGGCTGCCCAACAGGCGGCCGGCCTCGTAGCTGCTTCCTGAGAGCTCCAGGGCATGTGTATGTATGGTTTTCATAGGGATACCTCCTCTTGTTGTTATATCTCTATTTTAGGTGAAATAAAGGAGGAATCATGATATTTCCTGCGGAATTTGATAGCAGATTCCCGCTGTCCGGGTTTATGGGTCCAATATATCATATCCGGGGCAAAAACAAAAGACGCCGGGAAAAGGTCCAAAGGTCAAAGCAGATGAGTGAAAACAAAGTTTAAGTATAATATAGTTGTGATTGCAGGATGATAGAGATATAATGGCAGAAAATACAGTTTGCGCCGGACCCGCGAAAAATCTGCGGGACGGCCGGCAGAAAGGGGCGCTATGAAGAAGAATCCCCAGGGAAAACGGTGGCACAGGCTGGATAACACAGGTAAAATATTCCCTATGATAGCCAATGAAAACCTGAGCAACGTATTCCGTATTTCCGTAACATTAAAAGAAGAGATAGATCCTGGTCTGCTGGACCGGGCGCTGGAAGAAGTCCTGCCCCGGTTTGGCGGGTTCAAGGTGAAGCTAAAGAGGGGCTTTTTCTGGTATTACTTCGAGGAGAACAAACGCCAGCCCTTTGTTGAGCAGGAGAGCAGCTGGCCCTGCCGCTATATCGACCCCAAGAGCAACCAGCTCTACCTGTTCCGCGTAAGCTATTATGGGGCCAGAATTAATTTGGAGGTATTCCATGCGGTGACGGATGGCATGGGAGCAGTGAATTTTCTGAAGGAACTGACCGCAGGCTACCTGGAGTTAAAGCGGGGAGGCCGAAGCAGGGATGTGGGGCCGGGGGAAGGCGAGTCCGCCCAGACAGAGGACAGCTACCTGAAGCATTACCGGAAAATGCGGACCAGACGCTACAGCTCCCGTCCTGCGCTGCGCCTTACAGGGAGATATATACCCTTTGGGGGACAGAGCGTGGTTCACGGTTACGCGGACACAGGAGAGCTGAAGGCAGTGAGCCGTAAAATGGGGGTCAGTATCACGAAGTACCTGACGGCCTGCCTGATCTGGTCCATTTCCAGGGTATACCAGGAGGAAGAACAGGAGGGACGCCACATCGGTGTGAACCTTCCCATTAACCTGAGGGCCTTCTTTGGCTCCAACACAGCCTCCAACTTTTTCGCGGTGACAGCCATTGACCATGAACCCGGACAGGGCAGGGATGAATTTGAGGAGATTCTCGCATCCGTATGCAGACAGATGGACGAGAAGATTGTAAAGGAAAAGCTGGAGGAGACCATATCCTACAACGTCTCAAATGAGAAAAAATGGTATGTCCGCATCCTTCCGCTGTTTGTCAAGTGGCTGGCTCTTGGCTTCATTTTCCGCCGCAATGACAGGGCCCATACCATTACCTTATCCAATATCGGACTTATCTCCATGGACCGGGAGTATCAGGAGGATATTGAAGGGTTTTGCATGCTGATTGGCGTGTCTGAGCGCCAGCCCGCCAAATGCGGCGTGTGTTCCTTTGGTGACAGGACAGTCATTACCTTCACCAAGGTATTCCAGGATTCCAGGCTGGAGGAATGTTTTTTCGGCCGCCTGAGGTCAGACGGAATTCCGGTGGAGCTGGAGAGTAACGGCGTTATCATGCCGGAGTCGGATAAGGGGAATTATCCGGTGATTCAGCATGGCGAGAGCATATGGAAAAAACTGGTACTGGTATGCTACGGGGTATTGGCTGTGGTGGCCCTGTTTCTGGGATTGGTGAATATCGCTACCTATGACGGACTCTGGTGGTCCGGGATTGCCATACCGGGAATCGCCTATGTGGGGCTGACCCTCCGGTATTCCATCCTGCGCCATGCCAACCTGGGAAAATCACTGCTGATACAAACGGTCGGCATGCAGATTCTGCTTGTGATGATAGACCGGGTCCTGGGATTTGAGGGCTGGTCCGTCAACTATGCTGTGCCGGGAACCATACTGTTTGCGGATGCGGCCGTGGTGCTGCTCATTGTTGTAAACCGTTTGAACTGGCAGAGCTATTTCATGTACCAGATCGCTATTACGGTTTTCAGCTTTATCCCCCTGATTTTATGGGCCGCAGGGCTGGTCACGCATCCGGCCATGGCAATCATAACAGTAATACTGACCGTGGGAATCCTGGCTTTGACCATATTTCTGGGGGACAGGAGATTTAAGAACGAACTCATCAGACGGTTTCATCTGTGATAACGGAGGGACCCTGCATTTACAGAGAGGATACAGATAAGTATGCGTAATAAAAATGTGAGTATACGGGGGGCGCTGGTGCGTGATATGATTCACGACATCATGGAAACGTCCCTGGGAAAACCCATCCAGACAGGGGAGTTCAGGAAAAATCCCGTGGAACCGGCCTGGGTATGCCCATCTGGCTACGAGTATGAAATCATTGACAGGGAACCCTTTAAAATGGAGTATCTTAAGCCGGAGGGAGTGGTCACCGGCAGGGTGGTGCTTCAGCTTCACGGAGGCGGATATATAGGCCCCATGAAGAATATTTACAGGAAGTTTTCCGTGCGCTACAGCCGGCTCAGCTATGGCGGGGACGTGCTGACCGTGGATTACAGGGTGGCGCCGGAGCACCCTTATCCGGCGGCCCTGGAGGATGTAATTCACGCCTACCAGTGGCTGATTAAGGAAAAACACTACAGGCCGGGACAGGTGGTGGTGGCCGGTGATTCGGCGGGAGGCGGCCTGGCTCTGGCCCTGTGCCTTTACCTCAGGGACCATGGAATGCCTCAGCCCTCAGGCCTGGTACTCATGTCCCCATGGGCTGATTTGACATGCAGCGGGGACAGTTATGAGTTTAACTTTGAACATGATCCTCTCTTTGGCAATTCGCGGGAGAGCATGCTTTATAATTCCTCATACATCGGCGGGTCTGATCCCAGGGACCCTTATATATCGCCGGTATTCGGGGATTTCAGGGGCCTGCCGCCCATGCTTTTTCAGGCGGGCAGCCATGAGATGCTTTTAAGTGATACGCTGGAGGCGGCCCAAAATGCCCGGAGGGCCGGAGTGAAGCGCCGGGTGTCCGTGTATGAGGGGATGTTTCATGTGTTCCAGATGAGTATGGACCTGGTTCCGGAGAGCCGGGAGGCCTGGGATGAGGTGGCCCGGTTCATGCAGATTGTATACAAGATTGACAGGAGGCCCGCGGGGCAGATTGTAAAGAAGGTAAAGAGAAGATGATAGAAGCTAAATCAGTATTGGCAGCACAGCCCCCGACGGGCCGGTGCTGCCTTTTGTTTGCCCAGCATGGGCGTTTTCTAATG
>ENA-OPRT01000469-OPRT01000469.1-human-gut-metagenome-genome-assembly--contig:-NODE-469-length-20939-cov-15.188709_pt1 | contig 20939 bp, 13 predicted proteins | sample MGYA00241895_ERZ501884 | MGnify/ENA primary metagenome ERZ501884 (study PRJEB25962, sample SAMEA2042225) | human gut metagenome | biome: human gut; feature: human-associated habitat; material: faeces...
AAAGCCCGAGGGGTGTGCAGAGGGGCCGTGGCTTTACGGCCCCTTTGCGGTTTTCCACAGCTTCCCAAAGCAAGAACCCCATGCCTCCTGCCAAGGAAAGCAAAACATACATCACACAATAAAAACAAAGATAAAAAATAGAAATAAAGGAGAAAAAGCATGAAAAATCTGGAACAGTCTTTCGACATCATAGTAGTAGGCGCCGGCCACGCAGGCTGCGAAGCCGCATTAGCAAGTGCCCGTCTGGGCCTGCAAACAGTCATGTTCACAGTCAGCGTAGACAGCATCGCCCTGATGCCCTGCAACCCCAACGTAGGCGGCAGTTCCAAAGGCCATCTCGTCCGCGAACTGGACGCCCTCGGTGGAGAAATGGGCAAAAATATAGACAAAACATTCATCCAGTCCAAAATGCTCAACCAGTCCAAAGGCCCTGCAGTCCATTCTCTCCGTGCCCAGGCCGACAAACAGGCTTACAGCACCGAGATGCGAAAAACTCTGGAAAACACAGAAAACTTAACTATCCGCCAGGGCGAAGTAACAGAACTTCTGGTAGAAGATAACCACATCACCGGTGTAAAAACCTTTTCAGGAGCCACCTACCACGCAAAAGCCGTAGTTCTCTGTACAGGAACCTACCTCAAGGCCCGCTGCATCTACGGCGATGTCAGTAACTACACAGGACCAAACGGCCTTCAGGCAGCCAACTATCTCACGGATTCTCTGAAAAAACTGGGAATCGAAATGTTCCGCTTCAAAACAGGAACCCCTGCCAGGATCGCCGGAAACACCATCGATTATTCCAAAATGGAAGAGCAGTTCGGAGACAAAAGAGTCGTACCGTTCTCCTTCTCCACAGACCCGGAATCCGTACAGATCGAGCAGAAATCCTGCTGGCTGACCTACACAAACGAAAAAACACACGAGATCATCCGCGCAAACCTGGACAGATCCCCTCTTTATTCCGGAATGATCGAAGGAACCGGTCCGCGTTATTGCCCGTCCATCGAAGATAAAGTCGTCCGTTTTGCAGACAAAAAACGCCATCAGGTATTCATTGAGCCAGAAGGCCTTTACACAAATGAAATGTACATCGGAGGAATGTCCAGCTCCCTTCCGGAAGATGTCCAGTACGAAATGTACCATTCCGTACCAGGCCTGGAGCACGCCAAGATCGTGAAAAATGCCTACGCCATTGAGTATGACTGCATCAATCCACGCCAGCTCTACCCGACACTGGAATTCAAAAAGATCAAGGGCCTTTTCAGCGGCGGACAGTTTAACGGAAGCTCAGGATACGAAGAAGCAGCCGCTCAGGGTCTGATCGCAGGAATCAACGCAGCCATGGAAGTAAAAGGAAAAGAACAGCTGATCCTGGATCGCTCCGAGGCATATATCGGCGTTCTCATCGATGATCTGGTAACAAAAGAAAACCATGAGCCGTACCGAATGATGACAAGCCGCGCCGAATACCGCCTGCTGCTCCGTCAGGACAATGCAGACCTCCGTCTCCGCAAAAAAGGCTGGGAGGTTGGCCTGATCGATGATGAGACATACCATAAACTGCAGGAAAAAGAACGAATGATCCATGAAGAGATCGAGAGAGTAGAACATACGACTGTAGGCGGTTCTGCAGAAGTACAGAGCCTTCTGGAATCTCAGGGAAGTACATTGCTGAAATCAGGAACCACCATTGCAGAGCTGATCCGCAGACCGGAACTTAACTATAAAGTGCTTGCACCGATTGATAAAGAAAGACCGGAACTTCCAGAAGATGTATGTGAGCAGGTAGAGATCAACATCAAATATGATGGCTATATCCGCCGCCAGATGAAACAGGTGGAGCAGTTCAAAAAACTGGAGCAGAAAAAAATTCCGGAAGACATTGATTATGAAGATGTAGGAAGCCTCCGCATTGAAGCACGTCAGAAACTGGAGGCTTACAGACCGGTATCCATCGGCCAGGCATCCCGAATCTCCGGCGTATCCCCGGCAGATATCTCTGTACTTCTTGTATACCTGGAAAGCAAAGCCGGACATAAACATTGATAACATTCTGAATAATGAAAACATAAAAAACAAAGAATAAGAGAGGAAACTGCATGTACAATTTAGAAATCCTGGAAAAAGGCTGCGAAGAACTTGGAATTACTCTTAATGACACGCAGAAAAATCAGTTTATCCAGTTCTACGAATTCCTTGTAGAAAAAAATAAAGTTATGAACCTTACCGGAATTACAGAATTCGATGAGGTTCTCGTGAAACATTTCCTGGACAGCCTTTGCTGTGTCAAAGCCGTAGATATGAGCAAGGTAAAAATGGTCATGGACATCGGAACCGGTGCCGGATTTCCGGGGGTTCCCCTGAAGATCGCTTTCCCGGAATTGGAAGCCTGCCTTCTGGATTCCCTGAACAAAAGAGTGAAATTCCTGGAAGAAACCTTTGCACTCCTTGGACTTGAGAACATTTCAGCCATCCACGGAAGAGCCGAAGAATATGCAAAAAACAAAGCCTACAGAGAAAAATATGACCTCTGTGTATCCAGAGCAGTATCCGGTCTTGCAACCCTGTCCGAATACTGTCTCCCATACGTAAAAGTCGGAGGACTTTTTGTCTCCTATAAATCCGGCTCAGTAAAGGAAGAAGCCGAAGCGGCGGAAAAAGCAGTAAAAATCCTCGGTGGAAAGATCCGAGACATTCAGTACTTCGATCTTCCGGGATCCGAGATCAGCCGTTCCCTGGTCATCATCGAAAAAGTAAAAAACACACCTGGAAAATACCCGAGAAAAGCAGGAACGCCGCTCAGAGAACCACTGGCATAACAGAATCTTGCTGCTCAGAAAATGTAATCTCCTGTCGAACAAAAGAAGAATTTGTGTGACAGGAGATTTTTCGCTGATTTGTTTCACAAAATTATCACAAATTTATCCTACTTTTATCACAAATTACTTTTACACTATAAAATGATAGAGATGCCCCTGGATTCCCCCATTCTCTGTTTCATCCAGGGGCATTTTCTATTGAAAAGACGCCAGAGTCAAAGGGCCTCTGTTTTACGACCTTTTGCCTCTGGCATCTTATAAGATGGGAAATCAAGAATTGAAAAAGTATTTCCCGGAGAATAAAAGGAGGAGAGTAAAGTGATCGAAGTAAGTAATCTGGTCAAAAAATACGGCGATCATACAGCCGTTGACCATCTTTCCTTTCAGATCGAAAAGGGGAAAATTTACGGATTCCTGGGCCCCAACGGTGCAGGAAAATCAACAACAATGAACATGATCACAGGATACATTGCTTCCACAGAGGGAAAAGTAATGATCGATGGTCATGACATTCTGGAAGAACCGGAGGCAGCCAAGAAATGTATCGGCTATCTGCCGGAAATGCCGCCACTCTATTTTGACATGACTGTTCTTGAGTACATGAAATTTGCGGCTGATCTGAAAAAAATCCCAAGAAACCAGAAAGACAAACAGATAAAAGAAGTCATGGATATGGTAAAGATCACAGACATGAAAGACCGTCTGATCAAAAACCTTTCCAAAGGTTACCGCCAGAGAGTTGGCCTTGCACAGGCGATCCTTGGATATCCGGAAGTGATCATCCTGGATGAGCCTACAGTAGGACTTGACCCGAAGCAGATCATCGAGATCCGTGACCTGATCAAAAGCCTGAAACAGAAACATACGGTTATCTTAAGTTCTCATATCCTTTCCGAGGTGAGAGCAGTATGTGATTACGTTCTGATCATTTCACACGGAAAACTGGTAGCCAGTGATACGCCGGACAATCTGGAACGTCTGGCAGCAGGTTCCAACAGTCTCCTTATGAAAGTAAAAGGCGAGAAAGATACCATCCGAAAAGATCTGGAAACGATCGAAGGCGTTACCGGTGTGGAAATGTCCTACGACAGCGACGAAGAACTGTGGAAAACAAAAGTTTCCATTCAGGAAAATGTGGATATCCGCGAAAAAGTTTTCTATGCTATGGCAAAAGCAAACTGCCCGATCTACGAGATGCAGGTTAAGAGAGTTTCTCTTGAGGATGTATTCCTTGAGCTTACCGAAGGAGAAAAAAAGAAATCCACCGGGAAACAGGAAAGATCACAGTGGAAACCGGTAGAAGATAAATCTTCGGAAACAGAAAAATCTGAGAAAACGGAGAAAGCTTCAGATAAAAAAGAGGGGGATCAGTCATGACAGCAATTTTTAAAAGAGAACTGAAAAGCTATCTGACCTCCATGGTTGGATATCTCTTCATATTTTTTGTCCTGGTGCTGACTGGAATTTATTTTTCCGCATATCAGCTCTCAGCAGGTTATTCAAAATTTGAATCTACATTAAGCGCACTGACCTTCGTGTTCCTGATCGGTGTGCCGATCCTTTCCATGCGTGTACTTGCAGAAGAACGTAAACAAAAAACAGATCAGCTGCTTCTGACAGCGCCGATATCTGTGTGGGATATCGTATTTGGAAAATACCTTGCACTGGTAGCCGTATTTGCCATTCCGGTTGTGATCATGTGCTTTTATCCACTGATCATGAGTAAATTTGGAACCATTTCCTATGCTTCCGCATATACAGGAATCCTGGGATTTTTCCTTCTTGGATGTGCGAATCTGGCAATTGGTGTATTTATGTCAGCACTTACGGAAAGCCAGGTAATTGCAGCAGTACTTACTTTTGTATTTCTGTTTGCTTTCTATATGATGAATGGAATTTCCTCATTTTTCTCACAGACTTCCATGTCAACGGCAGTGGCATTCGGACTTCTGATCGTGGCGATCGCAATTATCATTTATACCATGATCAAAAATGTTCTGATCTCTGCAGTGATCGGAGTTGTAGGAGAAGTTGCCCTTGTGATCGTATACGTTGTAAAATCAAGTATTTTCCAGGGTGGTATCCAGAAAGTACTGAATGTATTTAATCTGAGCGGACATTATGAGAACTTTACAAACGGTGTGTTTGACGTGACAGGAATCGTATATTTTATCTCTGTCGTTGCAATCTGTCTGTTTCTCACCATGCAGTCCATTCAGAAGAGACGCTGGAACTAGGGGGTGAATGGAAATGAAATTCAGTGAGAAATTCAAGAAAAATAAAAGCGAGGCAGTAGAGACAGAAACTGCACAGGATTCCGGGAAAAAGAAACATAAACCAGATCCGAAAAAACTGGTAGGCACTATCAGTAAAAAGCATATTAAAAATGGTACTTACAGCATGGCTATGGCAGCGATCTTTATCGTGATCGTAGTTGTGATCAATATGATCGTAGGTGCAATCCCGTCTAAATATTCACAGCTGGATGTAAGTTCATCCAAGCTTTATACCATCGGTGATGAGACAAAGAAAGTGCTGAAAGCACTGGATAAAGATGTGACCATTTACCAGATCGCACCAAGCGGCTCTGAGGATGATACGATTTCCAACCTGCTGTCACGCTATAAAGATGAGTCCAAACATATTAAAGTTGAAGTAAAAGATCCGGTTGTAAATCCGAAATTTGCTTCTGAATATACAAGCGATGATCTTGCATCAAACAGCCTGATCGTAGTTTGCGGAGACAGAAACAAAGTTATCAATTACAACGATATGTATTCTACTTCTGTAGACTACAATACCTGGCAGCAGACCACGACCGGATTTGACGGTGAGGGACAGATCACAAGTGCTATCGGATATGTGACATCCGAGAACCTTCCGATCATGTACACGTTATCCGGACATGGCGAAAAAGATCTGGATTCCAGCTTTAAAGAGGATATCCAGAAAGCCAACATTGATATCAAGGATCTGAACCTTCTCACAGAAGGAAAAGTTCCGGACGATGCTGACTGCCTGATGATCGTATCTCCGACGAGCGATATTTCTGAGGAAGAAAAAACAGAGATCCTGGATTATCTGGAGGCGGGCGGAAAGGCCATGATCTTCTCTGATTATACACAGGATGATCTGCCGAACTTCGATGCTGTCCTTGAAAATTATGGCGTAAAACGTGCAGCAGGAATCGTATTTGAGGGCGACAGCCAGCATTATGGAATGCAGATGCCGTATTATCTGGTACCGACTGTTAACAGCACAGATGCAAGCTCTGAGACCGCTTCCGCAGGCTCTTATGTACTGGCTCCATATGCACAGGGTATTCAGAAAACAGATGATGTAAGAGATACCGTAACGATTGACAGTATCCTGACAACTTCTGACCAGGCTTACTCTAAGACAAACATGCAGAGCAGCAATATCGAGAAAGAAGACGGAGATGTAGACGGCCCGTTTGATCTTGGTGTTGCCATTACTGAGAAACTGGATGATGACAAGGAAACACAGATCGTTTACTACTCCACAGCAAATCTGATGGAGAGTCAGGTAAACCAGATGGTATCCGGCGGAAATGAAAAACTTCTTCTGGAGTCCTTAAACTGGATGACCAGCACAGATGACGGCAATTCCGTTTCCATCCCATCCAAGAGCCTTGAGTCTACAAGCCTGACCGTAACGGATTATGATGCAGCCTTCTGGAAGATCTGTACTATTGGTCTGATCCCGGGAGTGTTCCTTGTTGCAGGATTTTTAATCTGGCTTAAGAGGAGAAAAGCATAATGAAAAAATCAACCAAACTTGTTTCAGCTGTTGTTGTTCTGGCAGTTCTAGGTGGTACGTATGTGGGACTGAATACCTACGTATCCAAAGAGGAAAAGACAGAGAACAGCAGTGAGGAGGAAAGCAAAACAGAAGTGTTTTCCGTGAAAACGGATGATATCAAATCTCTGGAATTTATCGTAGACAAGAAGGAAACTACCTTTGAGAAAAAAGATGATTCCTGGGTGAAAAAAGATGAGACTGCTTTCCCTGTAAATCAGACAACTCTGGATTCTGCAGCTTCCGCCATCGAAAAGGTGGAAGCTGACAGGGTTCTGAAAAAAGTAGACGATCTTACCGAATATGGACTGGATTCCCCGTCCAATACGGTGACCGTTGATACCAGTGATGGCACAACCAAGTTTAATATCGGAGATGAGAATACTTCCACGAATCAGTATTACATTTCCAAAGATGATGATGACAGTACTGTGTATGTAGTAGCGGCAGATACGGTCACTCCGTTTATGAAATCTCTTTACGATTATGCACAGGGAGAAGATTTCCCGACAATTGATTCTTCCACAGTAAAGAAAGTCCAGGTAAGCGAGGATAAAGATTCCTATGTTCTGGAAGAAAATTCTGATGGAGCTACCTGGGATGTTTCCAGCGATGGAAGCAGTGATAAAGAAACTGCGGATACTACAGCAGCAGGAAATGTAACCTCCGGACTTGGAAATTTTGCATATGATCAGCTTGTAAATTATAATGCAGAGGATCTTTCACAGTATGGCCTTGATAAGCCGTATGCGACGATTACAGTGGATTATCAGGAAGAGGTGAAGGATGACAGCTCAGACAGTACAGATTCTTCAGAAAAGGATTCTACAGCCTCTGAGAGTGATTCTGAGAGTGTCGACAGTACTGATGATAAAGCTTCAGCAGAAAACAGTTCGACAGATAGTTCTGACAGCACGGATGCTTCTGATGACAGCAGTTCTTCAGAGGATACCAAGACAACAACAGTAGATAAACAACTTGTTATCTACGTTGGCGATGAAGCAAGTGATGGCAGTCGATATGTAACTGTGGATAACAAACATATTTATACAATGTCCGCGGATACTCTGAGCGCAGTTATTGACAAAGCACCATCAGATCTCTGGTCACTGATCGTCAATTATCTGTCTGTAAAAAATCTGGATCAGCTTCAGGTTACTTACGGCGGCGCAACAAATACTGTAAATGTTTCACGTGAAACATCCAAAGATGATGACGGCAATGACAAAGAGACAACGACTTATCAGCTGGATGGTAAGGAGATAGAAAGTACAACCTTTACCACTTTCTATAACAAGCTGATAAATATGGCAGGCCAGAAGAGACTGACGGACGCTTATACACCGGCTACAGACCCGGAGATGACTGCTGTATTCACAGACTCTGATAAGAACCAGACAACCGTTACCTTCTACACATATGACACAAACTATTACGCAGCTGTCGTTGGAAACAAAGTATTTCTCGTAAACAAAATGACGGTAAAAGAAATGTTTAATGCATATGAGACACTGATAAACAGTGAATCAAAAACAGAAGCCACAGCAACACCAACGGCTGAGGCGTAAAAGTAAAAAATAAAACTAAGCCCCGGAATTCCATGGATCAGGAGTTCCGGGGCTTTCTATAATAAAAAAACCTGTACAGTGGTTTTTCAGTCCACCGTACAGGTTTTATTTTTTTTATATCCAACAGAAGGTTCGGGGGAGCTTCTGTCAGTTACATATTAGTTAAGCAAGACCTCTTTCTTCCAGCCAGTCGAAGAGAACGATTTTTTCTTCTTTCTTTCTCTTGGCCATGTGATTGAACTGAAGGATTGTCAGGATCGTGAAGATCACAAACAGTACAGCCAGTACAATTACAGAAGTAGTAATGCTTCTGCCACCACTGATCGTTGCACGGAATGCATCAACTGTGTAGGTGAATGGCAGGTATGCGTGAATCTTTGCAACAAATGCAGGAGAAATCTCGACCGGATAAGTACCGGCAGATCCTGCAAGCTGAACGACCATGAATACCAGCATCAGGAAACTTCCTACTTTACCAAGTGTAATGTTGAAGAAGTACATCATAGATGTAAAGGTCATTGCTGCGAGGCAGGCGAAGAGAACTGTCTTGCCCATCTCAGCAGGGGTGAATCCGTTAAATGCATGTAACAGAAGGATCAGACAGATTGCCTGAAGCATTGCTACCGGATAAAGTACGGAAGCTTTGCTTGCCCACCATGCAAAACCGGATTTCAGTTTGCCTTTATACTGAGCCAGAGGATACATCAGGCAGAATGCCAGTGCACCAACCCAGAGGCCTACAGACATCATATAAGGTGCCATTGCGTGTCCGTTATTCGGAACATCGGTAAGTTTTGTTTCATCGCTCACAACAGGTGTTGCGTACATTTTAATTGTTTCATCACTTGCTGAGTTATCTTTAACTGTTTTAGCTCCATCACTGAGGCTTGTGGTTAATGTCTTGGAACCATCTTTCAGTTCTTTCATACCACTTCCAAGTTTCTTGGAACCATCATACAGCTGAGAGGAACCACTCTGGATCTGAGCAGCACCATCTGCAAGCTGTTTCGCACCATTGTTCAGAGTGCTGTTGTTACTTACAAGTTTCTTGGTACCATTGAGAAGAGTTGAGGTACCGTTTGCTAATGTCTTAGTTCCGTTTGCAAGAGTAGTAGCACCGCTGGAAAGAGTTTTAGCTCCAGTGGAAAGCTGACTGGTACCGCTTGTAAGAGCAGAACTGTTAGCGGCCAGTTTAGCGACGCCATCTGTGTATGTCTTAATTCCTGTAGTCAGTGTTTCAGAACCATCGGCAAGCTGACCTGCACCGGATTTCACCTGCGGAAGTGCGCTTGTGATCTGTTTTCCTGCTTTTTTCAGACTTGTTGCGCCATCAGTAAGTTTCTTGTTGTTTGCGGTTAATTTATCAAATCCATCGTTCAGAGCTTTGATTCCGGCGGCTGCTTTCGGGAAAGCTGCGGTACCAGTCTCCAGTTTCTGAAGTCCGGCGGAAACAGTTTTTGTTCCGGTATTTACAGCTGTTGCACCCGCGTACAGCTGCTGTGTAACAGCGGAAAGCTGAGAGATCATATCTGTAGGAAGCTGACCTGCAACTGCGCCCATTGTAGTAGCGGCTGTGCCCATTTCTGTAGCACCGCTGCCCATTTCTGCTGCACCATTGCTCATTTCTGTAGCACCACTTGTCAGTCCGTCTGCAAGCTGGTTCAAAGTTGCTGCAGCACCTGTCAGAGTCTGTACACTGCTCTTAATATCCTCAGTTTTGCTGTTCAGCTGTGAAAGTGCATCTCCAAGTTCTCCCTGAACTGCATCAATTTCACCATTTACAACGCCCAACTGGGAAACCTGATCAGAATATCCGGCTGCAAAGGAAGTATCTACCTGAGAAGCGCTTCCGGCAGCACCGGACAGAGTATTGATCACATTGCTGAGGCTTTCAGCGGAAATTTTTCCATTTTCATCCTGTGCGCTCTGAATTGCCTGAAGTTCTGCAACAGCAGAGTTCATAGCCTGCTGTGCGGCATCAATTCTTCCGTTTGCGTCATTAAGTGTTGAAGTTGTTGTCTGTCCGTATGTATCCATTGCGGAGCTTACTGCACTGATCTGAGCTTTCATTCCACCAAATGCAGTACCAAGCCCCTCTGCTTTGGAAGAAAGCATTGTACTTGCATCAGTAAGAGCACTTGCTGCACTGTTAAGACCAGGTACGATCTGACCGGTAACAGCTGACGCACCCTGAGTCATGGCTGCGGAAGCGGATTCCATACCAGTTTGAGCCTTAGTCATACCGGCGGAAGCAGATTCCATACCTTTCTGAGCCTTTGTAAGGCCACTGGAAAGCTGTTTGAAGGATTCTTCAGTAGTGCTTCCCTTCAGAGCAGAAACAGTGTCGTTAAGTTTTTTGGTTCCTGCTTCCAGAGCTGCAGTTCCGGATACCAGAGACTGAGAATCTTTAGTTCCTTTTGTAACGCCGGTATTTAACTGAGCGATACCATCAGAAACATCTCCAAGGCTTTCCAGAGCGGAGAGCTGTTTAGCGCCGTCTGCCAGTTCCTGTGCACCCTTTACATAAGCGGTTGTTCCATCAGCCAGAGTATCTGCACCGCTGACATACTTTGTAGCACCACTGGAAAGAGTATTGATACCTTCGCTTAAAGCTTTGGCACCGGATTCCAGGCTGCTTGCACCGCTTTTCAGTGCATCGGAGTTTTCATTCAACTGATCAACACCTGCGGTGTACTGTTTCACACCTTTATCCAGAGTGTCAACACCGGTTGTAAGCTCCGGTACCTTGTTGGTGAGAGTAGCGACACCACTGTCAAGCTGTTTTGCTCCATCATCCAGACTCTTGGCTCCGTCGTTAACCTGAGCTACACCATCGGTGTATGTCTTAAGTCCCTCTGTGAGACTGTCAGCACCGCTTACGAATGTAAGAGTACTTGTGGAAAGTTTTTTCAGGTTCTTGGTAATGGTTTTGTTACCATCAGCAGCTGTAGTCAGTCCGTCTTCAAGTTTTCCGGATCCGTCAGCAGCTTCCTGCATTCCGTCACCTGCTTCTGAGATAGAATCAAAAACGGTTTCTGTATAGGTTTCTGTAACCTGGGAGGCGATGTTGTCGCGAAGCTTCAGCATTGCTGTTTCACTGAGCTTGGAAGCGATGTAGTTGGTTCCCGGATTGGTTTGATATGTCAGCTCCATCTGCTTGGGGTTATCATCCATTACAGTAGCTGCATTTGCGGAGAAGTCTTCCGGAATTGTGATAACCATGTAGTAGGTTCCGTTTGCCAGACCGTCCTCTGCTGTTTTGCTGTCTACAATGTTGAATGCCATTGAGTCGTTGTCTTTCAGCTCATCCGCCATATCCTTACCTATACTTAGCGTCTTGCCATTATACTCAACTGGTTTGTCTTCGTTTACCACGGCCACCGGCAGGTTATCCACGCTTCCGTAAGGATCCCACATGGATTTCAGAAACAGGCCTGCATAGATGATCGGGATAACGATGATAGCGATTACAACGATAAGCATGAGCTTGTTACGAAGTAGGCTTTTCCATTCGTCTTTGATCATTTTACCTATCCCTTTCTTTATTTAGTTTTATATAAAGCTTAGTTGCTTAATCAAACTTTATTCCAGTAATGGCTTCAAAATCTATTAAACATACTGAATTCTATTAATAGCTCTCAAATCCATTATCAAACAAAGTGTTGATTTTCTTTACGTGATGTATTATACTAAACACAAAACATAGATACAACCATTAAATATTTACTGAATGTATATTAATGGACATAAATGCGAAAAATGTCTAATACAGAAAGACGATTTTTATGGCTGCAGACACGAACATGATATTATAGTAATTCCAGAAATACTATAGTTGAGAGAAAATGACCGAATCAAGGAAGCCCTCTCCGCGGGATTGCGAAAAGCAATAAGTAATGAGTGGGGACTTGCTTATATCAGGAGGAGTACAAACAAGTCCTGATAAACTGCGGAGCAGTTATTTGGTTATGAGCAAGTAGCGAAGCGGATTGCGAATATCCGCTTGACTATATGGTAATTTATGAACATGAAGTAGAGTAGAATGCGAATGTCCGCTTTATTTATTATAGCTTTACGGAATAACAGGGGGAAAAGAAAAATGGCCGAAAAAGTTGATAGAAGAGTACGGAAAACAAAAGCACAGCTTCGAGCAGGATTAGCACGTCTTATGCAGAAGAAGAGTATTAAAGAGATTACTGTGAAAGAACTGGTGGAAGAAGTAGATATCAACCGTTCCACGTTTTATCTTCATTATACAGATATTTACCAGATGTTAGAATCTATTGAGGCGGAACTGATGGATGAAGTTTCTCATTTAGTAGAAGATTATCCGCTTGATCCTCTTAACAATAAGGAGAGTTCTTATCCGTTTATTGAGCAGATTTTTACAATTTTGGATAATAATAAGGATATTTGTATTGCACTGCTCGGAAAAAATGGGGATATGGCGTTTGTCAACCGAATCGAAAAGCTGATTGCGGATACAGTTCTGCATCGTCTGTCTATTCGTTTGCCTAAGGATAATCGGGATATTGAGTATGCGTACGCCTTTTGTCTGAATGGATGTGTAGGAATGATCAAGACATGGCTCTCTTCTGAAAACCAGGAATCTACACAGCATATGGCAGAGCTTACCCATAAGCTGATTGATAATACAACACATATGTATTTGGAACAGGCTTTAAGATAAAATAAGAGCTGATGTTTCACGTGAAACAATAATAAATAAAATACGAAAATGGGGTTGTCGCACTGACAATTGTTGCCTCCATATAGGACTTTTATATTTCATTGTCCTATATGAGGGTAGCATATCACAATGTGACAACCCCATTTTTTTATGCCATAGGTGATTACTCCGTAATGTTCCAATGACACAAAAAAATCTCCGGGCAGGATCACGCTGCGCCGGAGAGAAATTATGCCAATTATGCCGCTGAAGCAATCTGCCGCAGGAGGAGAATCCTGCAAGCAGGAGCTTTTTTGTTTACAGAAAAATTGATACCTGCTCCAGAAAATGCTCAGGATCTTCGATGTGAGGAAGATGTCTGGTATCAGGAATTGTTGCAGTTTCAATAGAAGAATTCAGTTTCTGATACTCTTCGGCAATGAGAGAACCAGAAGCCTCTTTTTTGCCGGAAATGATATAAATGCAGGCATCAGAAGATTCAACTGCGTTGTTGATGCTGATATTCAAATACTTGCCAATATAGCTGGAATAGAGATATTTGGCGTTGGAACCACCTTTATGCGCGGATTCATAATAAGTATCTACAAGTGTATCGGTCACGTGAAACGGATTATAAAATAACTGTTCCATAAACATGCTGCTGATAGCCTCACGTGCACATGCGATATGATAGATCAGTGTTCCGAAGACAGGAAGTTCGATTATGTGTTTGAATAATTTATTGTCTTCACATGGGGCCTGCTTCAGTGAACTGAGACTTGGTGGATTTACAAGCATGATCTTGCGAATATAGTCGGAATTATTACGATATGCCATGATTGCAAAAGAACCGGAAAAACCACTGGCAATAATATCTGTTTCTTCGTGAATTACATTCTTAACAAAGTCGCAGAGAAGCTGCACAAATACAAAATTTGTGTAGGTAATCTCTGCCTTTTCAGAGCGTCCACAGCCCAAAAGATCAATCGTGTAAACGGTATGTTCTGTTGCCAGCTGATTTTCAACGGCATTCCATTCATAGCCAGATGCGCCTGGCATTATATCGTGAACGAGAAGCAGTGGAGAACCATGTCCCTGCTTTGTATAGTGGATTTTTCCAAAACGCCAGTCATATGTTTTACCATGTGGTTGCTCCAGCATATCTTTAAGCTGAGATGTGGCATCTATAAAACGATTTGTAATATGAATAACTCCTGTGGCTGTTCCTAATAAAGCAGCAAGAGTAAGTAGTTTATGTCCGTTTTTCTTCATTGAAAGCCTCCTGAAATTCGTATTAAATGATTTGGGAAAATACTGTTCGATGCACTAAAATTCACTGATCTGATGGTATTTTTCTGAATATTTTCTGGCTTTTATTATACGCTATTGGTGGAAAATTTACAATGCTTTTGTAGATTGGAGTAAGGAAGGTAACATGTGAAACAAGATAGAAAATGAGCGATATTTTTTATATCGAATCAGGAAAGTTCCCATCTCCTTGTGAAGCTACGAGAAACAAAATGTGGTGTGTGGAGGGATGAGGTTGTATCAGGAACACAAGCAGGTCCTGATACAACCGTGAAGCAGTTATTCGGTTATGAGTAAGTAATAAATGCGGATGAATTTATTTACTTGACTGTTTTACAGTGTATGTTTCACGTGAAACATATATTGCATGTAATACAGGCAAATAGTTCCTTTTTTAACCAAATCAAGTAAGTCCCCTGCTTCAATTGCGAAAAGCAATAAGCAGGGGGATTGATTGTATCAGGAAGAGTGTAAGCAATTTCTGATAAACTGCGAAGTAGTTAATTATTCGGTTATGAGCAAGTAGTGAAGCAGATTGCGAATATCCGCTTCACTTAGTGAGAGGAAGGAGATTTTTTTTGACAAATGTAAAGCAATTATGCCATAGATGCTGTAGTTATTTACGGAGGTGTAGCTATCTACTGGACAAGCGGATATTTGCATCTCGCATTGCTCGTAGCTCTGCACCGAATAAATTGCACCACAGTTTATGAGTGAATAAATACTCTGCCGGTTTTCACTTGCCATAGCTGTGGTTGTGGATACAGAGAGTCAAATTATACAGGATTTCCCAGAATAATATTGATTAAAGTTTTATTCAGCATAATAGTGCGGTTCCAGGGATTGATGATTACTCCTTCAATAGATGGTTCCTGGAGTGCTGCGTGAAAAATTTTGTCAATGTCTGCTGTGAAAGTAGACATGATCTGGCTGCTGCCTTTTAATTCTTCGTCAAAACTGGTAAAAGCAGCCCACCATTGTTTTCCATCACCGGGTTTTATAGCCTGGAGATTAATCTTTCCATCACCTTTTGGTGGTTCTACAGCTACGATCAGCTGAGCATACTCTTTCATTCTGCGACGAATTACCGTGAGAACGTGCGCCAGCATTTCTTCAGTGGCATCCTGCTGGAGAGCAGCGATTGCAGTTTCGATTTTGTCATTTCCCTGAAGCGTTTTATCTAATTGAGCCTTTGCCTGATCTTTGTTGGTTGGATTCATGATAGAAATATTCCTTTCGATATAGATAGATTGTTCGTGATTGTATTATAGCATTTCAGGAAATAGAGCGGCAAGATTAAGTTAAACGCAAACGTGCCTGCATCTGCGGGGGTATGGAGTAGGGACGGAGATTTTTATCGATAAATTATATGGCGATAGTGTAAAGAGATAAGCTGAGAATAAGAGAAGAAGAACAAGGGGGGAATTCATAAAGATTTTGAAAAGAAAAAATGATATTTGACAAAAGGGATAGTAGTATGGAATGAGAAAAGAAAAAACATATGTCCAATATATCGGACTTTTCTGCAAAGGTGGGAAATGAAAAAAGAAATACGTCAAAATACGAAGGTTTAACGCTAAAAACGATATAAAAGTACGGTTTATAGTACCGCAATAATATATGTGTACGATTTATAGTACATATATAAAAATGCACAAAAACACCCAAACACCGTCATGTGCACCTGCACGCAGTCGAGCAGATATTCGCAATCCGCTTCGCTGCCTGCTCATAACCAAATAACTGCTCCGCAGTTTATCAGGAGAAACTTGCACTCCTCCTGATACAAGCAAATCCCCACCCACTGCTTATTGCTTTTCACAATTGAAGCAGGGGACTTACTTGATTTGGTTAAAAATACGATGAAAGATACGAAAAAAATAGAAAAAATAATGCTGTTTTTGCTGCAAATGCCTGCTTAACAATGATCTGGATGGCCTACATGCCTCCTGATAAGCTACGAAGTAGTTATTCGGCTATGGGCAGGCAGCGAAACGGATTACGAATATCCACTTGACGGCCCATATATAGAAAAAAAGAGGCGTTTTAGGGCGCCTGAGAGCTGTTATTTTGCTGTGTTTCTGCTATGTTTGAGCTGGTTTTGACGAGGACAGGAGACAAATAATACATAATGGGATATTTCGGAAATAAAAAATATAAATACGCCGCTTCGCGGCGTATAACCAGGAAAAAGGAATAGCACAAAATGAAACTTGCTGGTTAAAATGAAAAAATAATACGCTTTTCCTGTACAATATAAATTCAACTATACTAGCGATAAAACGCTTGTAAAATAAGCGTTTTTAGTAACTTGTAGTTTCTATATATTATATAAAAATGATAAAAACGGCAAAAATCAGACATTCCTAAAATACGCCAAAAATCGCTGTTTCATTTTGCTATATATCAAAATATGCCATTATATTTTCTAAAATGATACCAAAAAATCTTTTACAACATTTCGCTCTTCATCGTAGTATCAGTTGTTTTTGCTTTTATCCTGAAGGGAAATAGAGAGGCGTTTGAGTAATTCGATATATAGAAGCAAGACATAACTACATGACAAATGTAAATGATTTTATCTATCCAATCGAATTAAGTAAGTCTCCTGATTCTATTGCGAAAAGAAATAAGCAGAGGGTGGGGCCTTACTTGATTCAGGTCAAGCGGATATTCGCAATCCGCTTCGCTACGTAGCTCTACACCAAATAGCTGCTCCGCAGTTTATCAGGAGGAGCTTGCACTCCTCCTGATACAAGCAAGTCCTCCACCCACTGCTTATTGTTTTTCGCAACCCCGCAGGGGACTTACTTGATTTGGTTAAATGGTGACAAACTTGGGGGCATATACGCTGAAAAAGAGCAGCAATTGCTGATAATAAAATATGAAATAATTGCATTCATAAATGCATAACAGAACGTGCCAGGCAGTAAGAGCTGCATATTGTAAGAAATGTAAGAAACTGCCATGCAGGTACTGAAATACGCGCGGTCAGTTTTGCAGTAAGAACAGCAAGCATATTGTAAGGCAAAATCCGGTAAAAACGCTGGCGTTCAGTTCTGTGGCATTACAGTAAAAATACTGTGGGAGGGAGGTGGAATCATTACGGAGATTACGTATGGGACCGATCTTTTTGAGGCATTCCTGGAACTGCTATAGTACTGTAAGAGGGAAGTGGAATCATTGCCCTGAGAAGAATCATCTGTGGTTTTGCAATAAAACAGAGTATTGTAAGGGCAGTTTAAGAGCACTGTGGTTTGGGTATACTATACAATAAATAAAATAATTCAAAACCCATTTTCTATTGTTTCACGTGAAACATTATGTGGCGGTTTAAAAATAAAAGTGTTATAATGGTATCCAATGAGTAAAAATCCCTTAAAAAATACAAAAAAGGAGGGGTAAAATGGGACGAATCATTGCAGTTGCCAATCAGAAAGGCGGGGTTGGAAAATCAACAACGGCGATTAATTTATCGGCCTGCCTTGCTGAAAAAGGGAAAAAGGTTCTTGCCATTGACATAGATCCGCAGGGAAATACCACAAGTGGACTTGGCGCAGACAAGAATGCAGTAGAAAATACCCTTTACGAGCTGCTGCTTGGAGAAGCAGAGACCAAAGATACCATTATAAAAAACGTAGTAGATAATGTTGACCTGATACCATCGAATATGAATCTTTCCGGTGCTGAGATTGAGCTGGTAGATCTTGAGGATAAGGAATATATCCTGAAAAAGATTACTGACAAACTGCGTCGGAAATATGATTACATAATCATGGATTGTCCGCCGTCACTGAGCATGCTGACAATCAATGCCCTGACGGCGGCAACTTCTGTTCTGGTGCCGATTCAGTGTGAATATTACGCACTGGAAGGTCTGTCACAGCTGATACATACCATCGAACTGGTGAGAGACAGATTGAATAAACGTCTGAAAATCGAAGGCGTGGTCTTCACCATGTATGATGCCAGAACAAATCTGTCACTCCAGGTTGTAGAGAATGTAAAAGAAAACCTGGATCAGAATATATACAAAACGATCATTCCGAGAAATGTACGACTTGCAGAGGCTCCAAGCTATGGAAAACCGATCAATCTGTACGACTCAAGATCTACAGGAGCAGAAAGCTACCGTCTTCTGGCAGAAGAAGTTATCAGCAGGGAGGGCGAATAATGGCTGCGAGAAAAACAGGAGGTCTTGGAAGAGGTTTGGATGCACTGATTCCTAATAAAGCCGGTGGACCGTCAAAGGAAAACGCAAAAAGGACAAGATCCACAGTTAAGAAAGAAAAAACAGAAGCACAGGAAAAACCTGCGGCAGAACGTCTTGTAAAAATTTCCAGTGTGGAGCCGAATCTGAATCAGCCGAGAAGGCATTTTGATGAGGACGCACTGATGGAGCTTTCTGAATCGATCAAGCAGTATGGAGTTCTTCAGCCGCTGCTGGTATCAGATAAGAAGGATTATTTTGAAATCATAGCAGGGGAACGTCGCTGGAGAGCAGCCAAGATGGCTGGACTTAAGGAAGTTCCGGTTGTGGTAAAGGAGTTTACAGATCAGGAGATTGTGGAAATTTCTCTGATTGAGAATATTCAGCGGGAAGATCTGAACCCTATAGAGGAAGCAATGGCCTACAAACGTCTGATGGAAGAGTTTCACCTGAAACAGGATGAAATCGCAGACAGAGTTGCCAAGAGTAGAACAGCGGTAACCAATTCCATGCGTCTTCTGAAGCTTACTTCAAAAGTGCAGGAAATGGTGATTGCAGATATGATTTCTGCAGGCCATGCAAGAGCACTTCTGGGAATTTCCGATGAAACCCTTCAGGAAAATACAGCCATGAAGGTTTTTGACGAGAAACTCAGTGTCCGTGAGACGGAAAAACTTGTAAAAAATCTGGTTTCCCCGGCAAAGAAAGAGAAAACAGAGAGAAATACCGCAGAAGATGCCATTTATGAAAGCCTGGAAGAAAAAATGAAAGGCATCATGGGAACAAAGGTATCCATTCAGCGAAAGAAAAACAACAAAGGTAAAATTGAAATTGAATATTATTCCAGGGATGAACTGGAGAGGATCATTGATCTGTTCGAATCTATCAGATAGGAGGCAGAATGAGCGGAATTTTTGAAAGCATAGGAATTGATTCCGGGATTGTGATCATTATTTTGCTGATCCTTACCATCATTCTTCTGATTAATGTGGTGAGCAGCAATATGCGTCTGAGCCGCCTGGAACGGAAATATAAGCTGTTTATGAGAGGCGGAGATGCACAGTCACTGGAAAAAGTTTTTGTAAGAAAATTTGCACAGATCGACCGGCTGTATGAGGCAAAGGAAGATCATGATCATGACATCAGCTTTATCAAAAAAAATCTGAATGTAATGTTCAGCAAATATGGAGTTGAGAAGTATGATGCCTTTGATGATGTAGGCGGAAAACTCAGTTTTGCGCTGGCGCTTCTTGATAAGAATAACACAGGTCTGATCCTGAATGCGGTTCACAGCCGTGACAACTGTTTTCTTTATTTAAAGGAGATTGTAAAAGGTGAGTCCTATGTTGTCCTCAGCCAGGAAGAAGTGGAAGCTCTGAGAAAAGCTGTAAACTTCGGACTTGGTGAGATTGAGAAGGAACAAAAATAAGAATATTTTTAATACAGGAGGAATATCATGTTAGACATTAAGTTTGTGAGAGAGAATCCGGAGGTTGTAAAACAGAATATCCGCAACAAGTTCCAGGACAGCAAACTGGAGCTGGTTGACAAGGTTCTCGAACTTGATAAAGAGAACAGAGAGATTAAGCAGGAGGTTGAGGCTCTCCGTGCTGAGAGAAACAAGATCTCCAAACAGATCGGTGCTCTTATGGGCCAGGGAAAAAGAGAAGAGGCAGAAGAGGTTAAAAAACAGGTTGCTGCATCCGGAACACGTATCGAGGAACTTTCCCAGAGAGAGAAAGAGGTTGAGGAAGAGCTTCTGAAAGACATGATGGTAATCCCGAACATCATCGATCCTTCGGTACCGATCGGTAAAGATGACAGCCAGAACGTAGAGATCGAGAAATTCGGTGAGCCGGTTGTTCCGGATTTCGAAGTTCCATATCATACAGATATCATGGAGAGCTTTGACGGAATCGATCTTGACAGCGCAAGACGTGTTGCAGGTAACGGATTCTATTATCTGATGGGAGACATCGCACGTCTTCATTCCGCAGTAATTTCCTACGCAAGAGATTTCATGATCAATCGTGGATTTACTTACTGTGTACCGCCTTTCATGATCAGAAGCAACGTTGTTACAGGTGTTATGAGCTTTGCTGAGATGGACGCTATGATGTACAAGATCGAGGGTGAGGATCTTTACCTGATCGGTACAAGTGAGCATTCCATGATCGGTAAATTCATTGACCAGATCATTCCGGAGGAAGAGCTTCCGAAAACACTTACAAGCTATTCTCCATGCTTCCGTAAAGAGAAAGGTGCTCACGGACTTGAGGAGAGAGGTGTTTACCGTATCCATCAGTTCGAGAAACAGGAGATGATCGTTGTCTGCAAGCCAGAGGAGAGCAAAATGTGGTTCGACAAACTGTGGCAGAATACAGTAGATCTGTTCCGTTCTCTTGATATTCCGGTTCGTACACTTGAGTGCTGCTCCGGTGACCTCGCTGACCTTAAGGTGAAATCTCTTGATGTTGAGGCATGGTCCCCACGTCAGAAGAAATACTTCGAGGTAGGAAGCTGCTCCAACCTTGGTGATGCACAGG
>ENA-OPRT01000475-OPRT01000475.1-human-gut-metagenome-genome-assembly--contig:-NODE-475-length-20718-cov-5.102163_pt1 | contig 20718 bp, 14 predicted proteins | sample MGYA00241895_ERZ501884 | MGnify/ENA primary metagenome ERZ501884 (study PRJEB25962, sample SAMEA2042225) | human gut metagenome | biome: human gut; feature: human-associated habitat; material: faeces...
GAATGTACTTAGACAATAATGCTATTGGAGAAAACTATGGAACAATAAAAACAGTGCCTAATGCAACAAATGATGGAATAATAGGAGTAGCAGCATTAAATGGTGCAGTGATTAAAAACTATGGAACAATAGATATAAAAGATGGAAAAAATCTTAAAGGTGTTTATTTAGTAAAAGGTAAATATGAAAATAAAGATTCAACAGGAACATTAAATGGAGTTATAAAAAATGGTGGAATAGTTAAAAAAGAACATGAAGATACAAGTAAAAAAGTAGTGGGAATTGATATTAAAGCACCAGGAGATGGAACAGCTACAATTAAAAGAAATGGAACAGTAGTAACACCTACCCCTGTTGATACAGTAACTCCTTTACCTAATTCTCCAAAAGTAAGAGTAGGAAGTACAGAATTAGATTTAGGAGTAGCTAATTTAAGTAATATTCCGTCAGTGGCAAGAGCATCAGAAATAGGAATGTATATTGATACATCAGGAGTAAATTACACTAAACCTATTCAAGGATTAGAAAAATTAACTAACTTAAAGAAAATAAATTTAATATTTGGTGTTGAAGCAACAAGATATACTGATAGTAAAGATATAAAAGTTGGAAAAAATATATTAGGTCCATACAATAATGTAATATCAAAAATAAGTGTAGGAGATGGAAAGAAATTTGTAATAAATTCTGCTAGTTTAACTTGGGTAGCAACAGGAACACAAGATGAACATGATGATACATTTAATGCAGTATATTTATCAAAAATACCTTATACATCATTTGCAAAAGATAAAGATACATATAATTTTATGGATGGTTTAGAACAAAGATATGGTGTTGAGAAATTAGGTTCAAGAGAAAAAGAATTATTTGATAAATTAAATAATATAGGAAAGGGAGAACCATATTTATTTGCACAAGCAGTAGATGAGATGAAAGGACACCAATATTCAAATATTCAACAAAGAGTGCAAGCGACAGGAATTATCTTAGAAAAAGAATTTGATTATTTAAGAAGTGAATGGAGCAATCTAACAAAAGATTCTAATAAGATAAAAACATTTGGAACTAAGGGAGAATATAAAACAGATACTGCTGGTGTAATAGACTACAAATATAATGCTTATGGTGTAGCTTATGTTCATGAAAATGAAGATATTAAATTAGGAAAAGGTATAGGCTGGTACACAGGTATAGTACATAATACATTCAAATTTAAAGATATTGGAAACTCAAAAGAAAAACAATTACAAGGTAAAGTTGGAATATTTAAGTCAGTACCATTTGATGATAACAATAGTTTAAACTGGACAATATCAGGAGATATATTTGTTGGATATAACAAGATGAATAGAAAATTCTTAGTAGTAGATGAAATATTTAATGCAAAAGGTAATTACTATAACTATGGAATAGGAATAAAAAATGAAATAGGAAAAGAATTTAGATTAAGTGAAGATTTCTCATTAAGACCTTATGTAGCATTAGGATTAGAATATGGAAGAACAACTAAGATAAGAGAAAAATCTGGAGAAATGAAATTAGAAGTAAAAGCTAATGATTACATTTCAGTAAAACCAGAAGTAGGAACAGAATTGGCATTTAGACACTATTTTGGAACTAAAACATTAAGAACAGGCTTATCAGTAGCTTATGAAAATGAATTAGGTAGAGTAGCAAATGCTAAGAATAAAGCAAAAGTAAAAGATACAAATGCAGATTGGTATACTCTAAGAGGAGAAAAAGAAGATAGAAAAGGCAATGTAAAATTTGACTTAAATGTTGGACTTGATAACCAAAAATATGGAATAACTGCAAATGTAGGATATGATACAAAAGGAGAAAATGTAAGGGGTGGATTAGGACTAAGAGTTATATTCTAAATTATGCTTACAAATTATTTAAAGTTCTTAAAAAATAAGTGAGTTACGAATGTAGATTTTTTATCGTTAAGAAATCTACTCAGTAACAAACTATTTTTTAAACTTTATATAAATAAATTTGGCACTAACATTAGTGTATATAGATTATTATTTCCCAAAAGAAAAAGGTTAATATAATAGGGTAGAAATCCTACTATATTAACCTTTTCTTCCTTTAAGAAGCAAAAAAGCTAAGGAATTTTTATTAAAACCTTAGCTTTTTTATCAAATCTTTTTAAAAAGAATAGGAAACTTTAAAATAAATTGGATAATTTTCTTTTGGCATATCTTTGGCATATTTTAAGGCTTTTGAGAAAGTTAGGCTTGCTGTAACATTATTTTTTACAAATTTTACTCCTACTGCTGCACCTAACAGTTTATCACTTTCATCCCTATAATAATCTCGTGATAGTCCAAAATCTAAACCAATAAATGGAGAAAATAATTCTTTTTCAAATGTCAATGTATTAGATATATAAAAACCTGTATCTCCTTTTATTGTATTTTCTTTAAAACCTCTTATACTGTCTACCCCACCCATTTCAAATTTATTAGCATCTAATAAATGATCTGAGGAATAACTGCCATATATATTTGTAGTGTAATTAAAATATCCATAATTAGTTGGATAAAAATTTTTACTAAAATAAATACTTAGATTGTATTTTACAAATTCTTTATCAAAGGGGAACTCTGTTTTACTATTATTTTTATTTCCTTCTCCACCTAATAAAGCTACCCCTTTTTCAATATTTGGCTCTACATAAAGTACACCATTTTCCACATAATGAAGAAGTTTAGTTCCTAATACAATTCTATTATGTCTTTTGCTAGAAACATCTAATTTTATATCATTAAAATAATTTTTTGTATCTTTTAATCTAAATCCAAAGAAAATATCTAATTTTGTTGACATATTTCTATAAAGTAATTTAGAAAGCTCTAAGTTATGTATATTTTCTATTTTATTAGTTTTATAATTTCTAAGTTGAATTTTATTCTTTACTTCTTCACGAGAAAAAGTATAATTTATCTTCCAGTTTTTTACTGGTATAGAATAACTTATAGTATACAATCTTTCTTTATTATCTTTTCTATGTTTTGTTAGCCTTTCTTTTAGATAAAATGATAAGAAATCAACTGATGAAAGAATATCATCTCGTCCTAAATTAAAATATAGATTTTCCCTACCATAGTCTTTATAATTATTATTATCTAGTGCAATACCACCAATTAATGACTTTTTTCTTTCTGTCTGTATTATAACATCATAATAATTTTCTCTATTTGAAGGAACAATACCAACTTTTGGCTCACTCAAACCTGTTTTTAAATTTTCTACAAGTTGATCAACTACTTTCATATCTAATACATCATTTTCAGAAAAAGGCAGTGCCAGTGAATAATTTTTATCTGTGATAATTTTATTCACATGGCCTTTTCCTACTTTTAAAAATAAAGTTTTATTTTTTTCATTATATGAAGATATTGTAATTGATGAAATTATATTTCCATTTTTTTCATAAGTTTCTCTAAGTTCATCAAATAAATTATTTAACTCTTTTTCATTCAAGTCCCTATTTTTATAGGATTGCAATAATAACTTTATATTTCTGGAAGGGTTTTTGTCATTTTCTATATAAATTTCAGAAAAATAATCTGCAAAACAATAGTTACTAATTGCACAAAATAAAACTATGATTTTTAAAAAATTTACTTTCAAAAAATTCTCCTTCTTATTGCTTCTAAAATTAGTTTTTAGTTACATTATTTGATGGATTTTTAAAATTTTTTACTTTATCTGCTATTTTGTCAATTTTATCCTTTGTAATCAAATTATCCATTGGTTTAATATTTACTATTGTTTTTCCATCTTTTTTATATTCTATTTTGTCTGTTCCTGCTGAAAAATTAGGATTTTTTCCATCTGTACTTATTGAACCATTGAATTTAGCACCTGCTTTAACATCTGTACTTTCTACTTTTTTAGTTTTAGCATCTGTGCTTGATTTTCCAGCTGCAAAAGAATAATTTACATTACCTCCTACTGTTCCATCGGCTGCTATTACATGATTAGAAGAAACTCCTATTTTTAATTCTGTATTAATTCCTGCACCTCTTTTATCATTGTAATAAGAAGTTGTTTTATTATCTTCATTTACAGCATTAGCCTTATATTCAGTTTTTTCTGCAACAACAGTTGAGTTTAAACTTTCCTTTTTTAAATCAGTTCCACCATTATAATTTCCTTTAATGTTTACACCAACTTTTGCAGTAGCTCCATCTGTTATATTAACTCCAACATTTTCATTAACACCTAAACCAATATTAACAGAATTTTCTTCATTGTGTACAGTCTTTTCTCCTGCTAGTAAATTTACATTTTTAGGAGTTTCTGCATTAAATTCTTGAGCTTTAATATTAGTATTTTTTAAAGTAATATCATCTTCTGTTGCCTTTATATTTACCTTTCCACCAGCATTCATAGAAGAAGCTGTTGTTTCAGATACAGTAGAAGTTTTATTAGTATAAGTAAAATCTAATCCTTGATTTGATTTTATTCCTAAAATATCTTTTTTGGTAAAATTTGGTATAGTTTCAGTTATATCTTTTAATGTTTTTGAAGCTTTTTCAATAGCACCTGGCACATTTTTATTTTCTATCATTTCTTTACCACTTTGAATGCCATCATTTACTATTTGATTTAATTTATTAACATTTTCATTAGAGAAATTAATATCACCTTTTAAAGTTAAATCAACTTTATGGTTAACTTCCTTAGTTGTATTTTCTTTTGTATTTGTAACAACTTTTTTTCCTGTTATATTAATATCTTTTTTTGATGATATATCTGTATTTCCAATATCAGTAAGATTTTTAGAACCAATATTAACATCACCATTTTCAGCAATAATTTTATTATTTACATAAGTTGTTTTTTCTTTTAACTTACTTTCTATATCCATTTTAGCATAAACTTCGCCTTTTGCTTCTGCATCTTTAAATTCATTATCTTTTTCTAAAAGACCTTTTATACCTGAAACTTTTCCTTTTGCTGTATTATCTAAACTACTTACTTCACCACTTGCTCCCATTCCTGCAAAGCTAACTTTTCCTTTTGCTCCAAGTCCAACATTTACATTTGTTTCTTTTTTTGTTTCTGTTGAAGCTAAGGCATCACTGTAATTGTTACCATCAGCATTCATATTAACAGTTCCACCTTTTACAATAACAGATTGTTTATGAAGATCTTTTTTAGCATGTATATTTACTTTTTCTCCAGATTCAATCGTAGTAGATTCTACATCTTTTTTATCTAATGACTCTGTATGACTATTAATAGCTCCACTTCCCCATTCCATTTTTGATAAGTTTTCTTTTTGAGAGTTTAAAGCTGCTAATAATTTTATATCTTCTTCTGCTTCTAAGTTAACACCTTTATTTGCTTTAATTTTACTTGCAGTAACTGTTAAATTTTTTGATTTTATATTAATATTTCCTTCAGATTTTAAGTTACTTCCAACTACTTTAAGATTTTCTTTGGAATTTTTATCTATCTTTACTAATTTATAAACTCCCTTTTCATTTTTTCCTCTACTATCTGATGAAAAATTGCTATAATCAATGTTATTGCTATTTTTAATATTGACATCTCCATCAGAAGAAATTTGAACTATGCTATCAGCATCTTTTCCAGAAACTAATGAACCTATTATATTTGCTCCATTTTTTGCAGTAACAAAAACTTTATTAGCAACTATTTTTGATGGATTAGATACTACCTTAGCTTGTAAATCTTTTATATATTGGTGATCCTTTAAAATCCGTCCTTCGCCTTCTTTTAATTCTGCCTTATAATTTACATTAATTGTGCTTAGATCTTTTACATTAAGTTTTTTTGTATCTATTTTAACAAGTCCTTTTTCAGTTTCTACATTTGCTCCATAAATATTTACATTTTTTGATTTCATTTCAATAGCACTTTTTGCATTAACATTTGCATTTTTTATAATAGCATGTTCACCAGATGATTTGAAACCAAGTTCCGAAGTTAAGTTTATATCATCTTCAGCTTCAAGAAGTATTTTATCAGCAGAAATATTTGCTCCTTTAATATCTATATTCTTTTTTGAATTAAGGATAGCATTATCTTTTGCAATAATATTTGTATTAGAATCTGTAATATTATCTGCTTCCATATAAATATTTTTTGCTTTTATATTAGCATTTTCAACATCTGAAATAGTTGATTGAAGACTTTCTGTCTTAGTATTTGCCACTTCAAATGTTTCACCTTTTGTGACAGCATTAGAATTTCCTAGTTCAATAGCTTTTCCAGAAACTTTAATATTATTTCCTGCTTCTATTGAGTAAGTTCCTTTTGTAAAACTTACTATTGCATCTTTATTCCAATCTTTTTCATCTTTAATTTTTTCTCTTGTTCTCCAATCAGCTCCTAAAAGTCCACTTAAAATTTTATTTAGTTGAGGATCGTCAATTTGTTTTAAAGCTGCATAATACTCTTTGTTCTTATCTTGTGTCATTAATTTTAGTGCATCTAGTAAATTTCCATCTGTTAAAGAAGAATTACCATTGAAATAAGCATTATCAACTAGGCTTCTGTGTTCCCAACGAAGATCTACTTTTATTTTTTTAAGGATATCTTCTAATTTTATGTCTTCTGATAGATGTTTTGATTTAAAATTCCCTTTAATTTTTATATCATTTCCAGCTTTTAAATCACCAGATAAATTTTCAAAACTTCCATTTTCAATTTCATTATTAATTTCAATATTATTTCCTGCTTCAATAGAGGATTTTACTAAATTTAATCCATTTTCAATTTCTGACATATTTTTTAAATTTACATAATAATCGTAATAAACTATACCTCTATTTCTATTTTGAAGATTTTTATCAGCTTCTTTGGATTTTACACTTACTTTTCCTTCTAATTTTGAAAGGTTTTTTACCATAGGAGCATTTAAACTAATATTATTATCAGCTTTCATTTTTCCAGTATTAATAATTTTTTCCTTAGAAGAGATTTTAATATTTTTTGCATTTATATCAGAATTTACAACTTCTCCCTCAGAAGAAAATTTCACTTTATCTTTTGCATTAATTGTTCCATCATATTTTATGCCTTCACCTTTATTAGTAGTTAAAACAAGGACATTATTTCCATACATAGAACCAAATTTTGAAGCAGAAACAGCATTTACATTTGTAATATTATCAGTAGTTTTTTCTGTATTTAATTCAAGACTTCCATTTGTAGCTGTAATAGTATTTGCACCTGCTATAATATTGATATTCGTATTTTTATTACTTTCAGAGTTGATAGCACCATTAATTTCAGCTCTTCTTGAAAGGATATCTAGATTATTAGAATCAGTTGATAATCCTTTTTCTTCTATTGCAACTTTTGAATTATTTGTAGCTGTATTAAAAGAAATTTTTTTGTTATTCACTGAAACCTTACCTGTTGATAAAGTTACAGCTGAGGTATTTATAAATTTTGCTCCATTTATATTTATACCATTTTCATTTGCAATAACAAGATCAGCTCTTCTTCCAAAAACTTCAAGTCCACCATTTAATTCAGAAGCTGAATTACCATTAACTTCATTAAGTATAACACCAGCTGAATTTGTTAAATTTGGATTTGCCTTTACTTCTCCACCAGTAACAGAAGTTCCATCCTTTTTACTATTGTTAAAAATTACATTGTTTTGATCTCCCACATTAAAATCTTCATATTTATTATGAGATATTCCATCACTATTAGGATTAACAATATTAATTACATCTGTACCATTCTGACTTGAACTCATTTTAATTCCTGGACTTGATGGTGTTATTTTATTTCTAGTTCTTAAATCTCTTGCTTCAACTGTGGAGCTAAAAACTCCTGCAATTAAAAAATTAACCACCAAAGCCAATGTAACCCCAACCTTTTTCTTCAAATGATGTTTTATTGCTTTTTCAACAAATCTAAAATAATTTTTCATATAAACCCTCCTTTATGATTTTTATTTTTAAACCAAATTAATTATATTATGAATTATTTAATAAGGCAAGAAAAATTTTAATAAATGATTTTTTATTGTAAATTATAATTGTAAATATTACACTATAAAAAAAGTTTTGGGAATTTATTTGAAAATATTAGTCCACAGTGATATAAGCATCTTTAATCTTACAAGAAGCTACATTAGGCTCATTTAATATAGCTCTAAATTCCCACTTTTTAGCTTTTTCAAGTTCATCAATAGTGGCAATAGCATCTCCAACTCTATTTCCATCTTTATCAAAACAAGGAATAGAAAGACGAAGATTTTTCTTTGTGCTTCCATTATGAGATAATTTTCCAGTTACAACAGCAGAATATTGGTCAATTTCTAATTCTACACCAGAAAATTTATATTTTGTATCTTTAACTTTAACTTCACTATCACTTCCACCAATTACACTTCCAATTATTTTACCAGTTGTCTTTATAACAGCACCAGTAACAGATCCAACAGCTTTTATTGTTCCACCTACCACACTTCCGGTTGCACTTACTACACCACAAGCTACAAGAGATAAACTTAAACCTATCATAAAAATAATTTTTTTCATAAACACCAATCCTTTAAAAATTTTTCTTATATTATATTAGAATTTATTTTTTAAGTAAAGGTTTGAAAAAAATTTTAAAATGTGTGATATAATGAATAACTAAAAAATAATTATGGAGGAAAATTTTTTAATGGAAGAAATATTAGTTTTTGGACATAAAAGTCCAGATACAGATAGTATATGTTCAAGCATAGCAATGGCTAATCTAAGAAAAAAACAAGGTTTTAATATAATACCTTGTCGTTTAGGAGAATTAAATAAAGAAACAAAATTTGTCTTAGATAAAGTGGGAATAAAAGTACCTAAATTATTAAAAACAGTAAGTGCCCAAATAACAGATTTAAATTATGTAGAAAAAAGTACAGTGTCAACAGAAGATTCTATAAAAGAAGCCTTAGATTTGATGACAAAAGAAAATTTTTCAAGTTTACCAGTGATAGATAAAGATGGATATTTTAAAACAATGTTGAGCATATCAGATATTGCTAACACTTACTTGGAGATAGATTATTCAGATTTATTTAGTAAATATAGTACAACTTATGAAAATTTAAAAGAAGCCTTAGATGGTGAAGTTATAAGTGGTATCTATCCAAAAGGAGAAATAACATCTAATTTAAAGGAAGTTTCAGAGTTAGAAAGTATGAAGAAAGGGGATATTATTATAACTACTTCTCTAACTGATGGTATAGATAAATCTATTCAAGCAGGGGCAAAAGTTGTAATAGTATGTTGTAAAAAAGAAGACTTCATAAGTCCTCGTGTAACATCAGAATGTGCAATTATGTTAGTTAGACATTCCTTTGTTAAATCTATATCATTAATAAGCCAATGTATTTCAGTTGGAGGAATTTTAAATACTGAGAAAGTTCTTTTCAATTTTAATAAAGAAGATTTTTTAAATGAAATTAGAGGAATAATGAAAGATGCAAGTCAGACTAATTTTCCTGTTTTAGAAGATGATGGAAAAGTTTATGGTACTATAAGAACAAAACATCTTATAGATTTTCATAGAAAAAAAGTAATTCTAGTAGATCACAATGAATTTTCTCAATCAGTTGAAGGGATACAGGATGCACAAATACTTGAAGTTGTTGATCATCATAAGTTTGCAAATTTTCAAACAAATGAAGCTACAAAAATTCGTACAGAGCCTGTTGGTTGTACTTCTACCATAGTGTATGGATTGTATAAAGAAGCTAAAATTGAACCAGATGAAAAGACTGCACTTCTTATGTTAAGTGCGATACTTTCAGATACTTTACTTTTTAAATCTCCTACTTGTACTCCAAGAGATATTGAAGTGGCTAAGGATTTAGCAAAACTTGCTAAAATTAAAGATATAGAAAAGTATGGAATGGAAATGCTAGTTGCAGGAACTTCTATGTCTAAGGAAAATATGAAAGAAATTATAAATCAAGATAAAAAAGTTTTCCCTGTTGGAGATATAGAAATAGCAGTTGCACAAATAAACACAGTGCAAATTCAAGAATTAGCTGATAGAAAAGCAGAGATTAAAAAAGAGATAGAACATGAAATAGGAAAATATGGTTATTCATTGTTTATCTTTGTTGTAACAGACATTATAAATTCAAATTCATTACTATTTGTCTATGGAAAGGAAATAGAGTTAGTACAAAATGCTTTTAAGAAAGATGTTGTTGATAATGAAGTTTTACTTGAAAATGTTGTTTCAAGAAAGAAACAAATTATACCTTTCTTAATGACAGCAGCACAAAATATGTAAAAAATACCACTCTACTTTTATAGTAGGTGGTATTTTTTTGCTATACACTCTTGTTATTTTTAAATTCTGTTATATATTTCTTATGTTTTGCAATGATTTCAAGAATTTTTAATTTTGAAAATTTAGTTTTTTTTGTTTGGTAAATTAAAGATATAAACTCTGAAAATTGAGAAAAAATATTCATTTTACTATCTTTTTTTAATATATTTCTTTTAAATTCTTCTAACTTAGATAAAAGTTGTTCATCAGTGTCATTTACTTCTAATTTAGCAAGCATTTTTGAAAGTAAAGGGTGAATATTTTTTTCTTCAAGTATACTTTTTTCAATTTCAAAAGCTAAATCCTTTTTCAAGTCATCTAAACTTAAATAAACAGAATATATAGGTGCTACTGAACAATCAAGTTCTTTTGCAATGTTTTTTGCAGTTATAGCATCAGAACCTTCTTTCTTAAAGAGTTTTATAGCAGCTTCTAGTATCATTTCCTTAGTATAAGCACATTTCCTAGCCATAGCACTCCTCCTTTTAGAAAATTCTACTTGTATTCTATAATATTTTTAAGAATTAATCAATATTCAAGAATTGAAATTTTTGTCAATAAAATCTTTGATTAACAAAAAATCAGTTTCATTAGGGTGTGAGTCAGCTTCTAAAATTATTTCTTTCATATTAGGAACAAATTTATGGATAATATTTAAAGGAAATTTAGTAAATTTTTCTTGTAAATCTTTTGAAACTTTCCCTCTTGTTAATACTCCATCAATAAAATTATTCTTTTTAGAGCAAAGTTTTATAAGATTATTAAAACATTTTTTAGCATGTTCAGATGTCAAAGAAGCTGCCAAAGTTCCTATAAAATATATTTTTTTGTTAGATAGAGTGTTAATAAATTTTCTAGCTTCTGCATTAGCATTAGCTTTATCTATCCAAGTTCCAACAATAATATTATCAAATTCATTTAAGTTTACACTATCTTTTTCCTTGATAGGAATAATTAGCTTTTCTCCATTTATATATTCAAATGCTTTTTCACAAACCATTTTTGTATTTCCAGTTTGTGATGAATAAATTATTAAAGTTTTCATTTTATACCTCTTCCTTTTTTATAAATTGTTAAATAAAAATAAGTGAGTTACATTCCAGATTTTAGAATAAAAATTAAATAGGGTGAGCCGAACAAATCTCGGCGTGTTTGAAGTCAATTTATTGGCAATCTTAGAAGCTATTAATGAACTTGTTCATTTAGAGCTTCTTACAGATGCCGAATTTCTTAGAAACACTTAGCAATTTATTGCTTAGAGTTTCTTAGATGCGAACTCTTAATTTTTATTCGTTAAGAAATCTGGCTAGTAATGAACTATTTTTATTAACTTAATAATTAAATTTTAAATATGTTGTTACATATAGAAAGTGTGGACTCTCTATGTGATACCAAAATAACAGTTTTATCCTTAGCTTCATCAGCCAATGATTTTAAAATTATAGCTTCATTTAATATATCCAAATTAGAAGTTGGTTCATCTAATAAGAAAAATTCTCTATTAGCAAGGAAAGCTCTAGCAAGTCCAATTCTTTGTCTTTCTCCACCAGAAAAATTCTTTCCACCTTCTTCAACTACACTATCTAACTTATCTGGTAAAGACATAACATAGTCATAAAATGAAGCTTTTTTTAATGCAGTATAGATTTCTTCATCAGTGGCATCAGCTTTTGCAACCAATAAATTATCTCTTATATTTCCAATAAATAAGCTAGTAGATTGTGTCATATAGTTAAATTTTTGATATAGATTTTTTAAAGGAATAGCCTTTACATCCTTTCTATCTAAAACAATTTTACCTGAATCTACATCCCAGAACCGCATAATTAATTTTAAAAGAGTAGATTTTCCACAACCACTTGGCCCCATAATTCCAGTTAATTGTCCTTTTTTTATTTTTAAAGAAAAATCTTTTAAAATTTTATTATCAGTATTTTCATAAGAATAAGAAATATTATCTATAAGGATATCATCATTTTCTGTAATATCATCATTTATAATAGAAACATTATCACTTACTGCTGGCTTTTCATCCATTAGATTTAAAACTCTTTCTCCAGATGCAAAAGTTTGAGCAAGTATATTTCCAAGAGCAGCTAGATTAATATAAGGGGCGAAGCTTCCGACTTGTAAAACTGCTGCTAAGATAGTAGCTTCAATACTTACTAAGCCTTTTGAAATTAAGAAAAGGCTTAAAAGCAACTGAGCAATAGAAAGTATTATTACAGCAGAATCAACCATCATTTGAACTTCTGATGCTTTATTTCTTAAATCTTTTTGATTTTCTCCTAAGGATGAAGTTATTTCATCAATTTTCTTCAATATTTTTTTACCTTGTGAATATTGTATAATTTCTCTTATTCCTTTTAATTTATCTAAAAATTCATCATTTAATTTTCCTAATTTATTTCTAACTTCTATACCAGATTTTGCTGACCTTTTATGTGCTATATAAGGAACAACAATACCTACAATAAATTGTGCAAACAACATATATAGTGCATAGATATAATTTAATTGAAAGAAATACAAGAACAAGAAAATACTTGTAAAAAATGCAATTAAAACAGGTGAAATAGTATGAGCATAGAAAACTTCTAAAAGCTCAATATCTGATGTTATCATAGAAATTAAATTCCCTTGATTTTTATTTTCCATTTTAGCCGGTGCAAGTTTTCTCATAATTTTAAATAGCTTAACTCTTATTTCTGCCAAAATATGAAAAGCTATATAGTGATTTGCAAATTGCTCTAAGTAATGTAAAATAGCTCTAAAAAATCCACAGAATATCATTGCATAAAAATATGTTTGAGTTGAATATCCACCACCAAAAACATATTTAAGACTATCTTTTGTGGCAGGGATAATACTTAAAAAGGCATAAGCTCCAAAAAGAGTTATACAAAAAGAAAATATAAATCCAATTACACCTGTTGACACAGCAATAGTCATAAATTTCCAAAGAGAGTCTAAAAGTTTTAATAAGTTAGATACTATATTAAAAGTTGACCGATTTTTCATTATTTTCACCTCTCTTTGTTAGATAAGTTTCCAATTCTTCTTGATGTTTATACATTTCATAATATAAACCTTTTTTAGCACATAGTTTTATATGTTTTCCACTTTCAATAACTTTTCCCTTGTCCATAACATAGATACAATCAGCATTTTTAATAGCTGGTAGTCTATGACTAATATAGATAACAGTTTTTTCTTTAGATAAAGAATAAATGATATTTAAAATAATTTCTTCAGATTCAATATCTATATTTGAAGTTGCTTCATCAAATATATAAACAGAGGCATCATACAATAATGCTCTTGCAAGTGCTACCCTTTGTGCCTGTCCACCAGATAGATTTTTTCCTTGACTTTCTAAACTTGTATCAAGTCCTTTATTTTTTGAGAAAATATCCCATAGTTTAACTTTTTTAAGAACTTCTATCATAGTTTCATCACTTAAATTTTCATTAGCCATAGATAAATTTTCTCTAACTGTTCCAGAAAATATATGTGAATCATGAGTAATTTTTAAAATATTTTTAATCTTATCTTCTATCTTTATATTTTGTATATCAATATCATCAACAAAGATTTCATTTTCCTTAGATTTTAATTCCCCAGATAAAACAGAAACTAATGTAGATTTTCCACAACCAGAATGTCCTACAACAGCTGTTAGATTTCCCTTTTTAAAAGACATATCTATATCTTTTAAAGATTGAGTACCATCTGGATATGAGAAATTTAACCTAGAAATTTTAATTTCATTTTCGTTTTTAAATTCTTTATTTCCATTTATATTTCTTTCAGGTGAATCAACAAAAGAAATAATATTTTCTGCTGCCGAAACACCAGTCATAGCAACATGGAAAAGTGAAGTCAATGTTCTCATTGGAATAAAAAACTCAGGTGCAAGCATAAAGATAAATAACATAGGAAACAAACCTAAACTTCCATTTAAAAATAATTTAACAGAAGTTACTATTGCAAGTATAGTACCAGCATAGATAATCCAGTTAATCACTGCAATAGACAGAAGTTGCATTTTTAAAACTTTCATAGTTTCAATTCTAAATTCCTCTGACATCTTAGCTATTTCTTCTTCTCTTTTTTCATCTGTCCCATATATTTTAAGAGTTGTTAAACCTTGTAAACTATCTAAAAATAAAGTTCCTACATTCATATATTTTGCAAAATATTTTTTTTGAATCTTTTTAACCTTATTTAAAATAATATACAGTGATAGAGGAATAGCCAAAGAAAATCCAAGTAAAATAAAGGCAATTTTTAAATTAAAATATGCTATTGAGAAAAATAAAATAAAACTAGAAACAATACAATAATAAAATTGAGTTAAGAAGCCTCCAAAATAAACTTCAAGTTGTTCCACATTATCAACTGATAAATGTATCAGCTCCTGTGTTTTAAAAAGTTGTGAGTAAGCTAAACCAAGTTTTAAAGTTTTTTCAAATATAATTTTTCTTAAATTTCTTTTTACATCAACAACTAAATTTCCTAACATATGAGAAATTTTAATAGTTGAAAATTGTCTTACAAAAACTATAATCAATATTGAAATAATTATGTAGCTGTAAGAGAATGAAAAATCTTTATTGATTAAACTTACTAATAAAAAAGCAAAGATAAAATAAAAAAATATATTTGCAATAAGTTTTACACAGGATAAAAAAGTTGTTATTGATATATATTTTTTTATGTTTCCTGAAAAATTGTATAATCTCTTATCAATCATAATAGATTAATCCTTTCTAAAAAATATTTGTATATAGAAAAAAGTTTGTTATTTTTCTTGAAATATAAATATTTAAAATTTTTAGTATTATATGCAAACTGCTTGATAGCCATTAGTGTTTCGTGAGCTCCACAAAGGCTCCCTCAACAATAATGGACATCGCAGCAGTTTCATTCAAAATTATTCAGACTTGCTTTCAAGAAAAATATAATTTCACTTAAAATCTGGAATGTAATTCTCTTATTTTTATATCATAATATATGATTAATCATCTATATTCTCCATTATCAACTTTTAGAATGATTATATAGATAACATCACTTAAAATATTGAATGCTTCTAATAAATCTTTTCTACTAACCTTATAATCTTCAACAAAGTAATCAATAGCTTGAATTTCTAACTCTCTTGCTAAAAACCTAAGTCTATTTAATTTATGAATAGTTAAATCACTATTTAATGATATTTCTAATAGATGTCCTTTTTTAAAATATTGTTTGGGATTTTCTATTATTTCTTTAATATCTTTTATAGATTTTAAATCAAAGAAAGTTTGATTTTCCAAAATCTTATTTAATTTTTCAGCAACCATTATATTTTGTACAAATTTTATAACAGTCTCAATATCTCTTATAAGTTTATCGTTATTGGAAGTCAGTTCTATTTCTTTTCCAGTCAATAGAAGTTCTGCTAAAAATGTTTCTATTTTTCCTCTTAAAGCAATAAGTTTACTATTTTTAGAGATTAGAACATTTCCATCAACAACTGTCATATGCTCTGGTTTTTCAAAATAGCACTCACCATTTTTTCCAACATATTTAGGTTTTTCATAAAAGATTTTTTCTTCTGCTTCAACATTATCTTCTTCACTTTTAGTTGAAACAGTAGGTTTTTCTCCTTTTATTACTAATTCGATTCCCTTTTCATTTAAGAATTGCTTAGCTGATGGTGTTAAAAGAGTTCCCTTTTCAATTTCAAAAACATCAAAAGGTTCTTTTCTATATTTAATTTTTAAAATATCTTCTGATAGAACCATTACTCTTCCTCCATCTTATCCATCTTTTTTTATAAATTGTTGTATTTTTAATAGAACAATAAAGTTTTTCTTGAAAAGAGAATTAGATGACTTTTTTAATGAAACTACTGCGACGTCCATTAATGTTTGGAGAGCCTTTGTGGAGCTCGAAAAACATTAATGGCTGTCAAGTAGTTGAAATATATATCTATAAAGCTTATTTATTTTTTATTTCAAGAAAAACAAATATATTTACCTTTATTTTAAAATACAACAATTTATTTTCTGTATTCTGCTATAATTCTTCTAATCATATCTTCTACTTCAGAATTTGTTACATCTGAGTTAGAATTAGAGCTTGTATTTGTATCTTTTTTAAAGTCTGATAATTCTCTAACACCAGTTGCTACTCTTCTGATGTTTATCAAATTCATAGGAGTGATGTTATCAGAAGTTGAACTTCCTCCAACTGCTCCACAACCTAATGTAAATGCTGGTGCTAGATTAGTTGTTGCTCCAACTCCTCCAAGTGAACCTCCTACATTTACTAACATTCTTGATACAGGTTTTCTTAAAGCGAACTCTCTTATGACATCTTTATTTTCAGAGTGGATTATAAGAGTATGCCCTTCTCCTTCATTTTCAAGTAATTCTAATGCTCTTTCACAAGCCTTTTCTGCATTTTCTGCAACATAGAAAGCTAGAATTGTTGTTAATTTTTCTCTTGAATATGGATTTGTTTTAGAAACTGTATCTTGTTCTGATAATAATACTTTTACATTTGATGGTATATTTAAACCTGCTAATTTAGCTAAAGTTTGTGCATCTTTACCAACTATTTGAGGATTCATTGTTCCATTTGGTCTTAAAATAAATCTACCAAGTTTTTCACTTTCTTCTTTTGATAAGAAGAATCCTCCTTGTCTTCTAAACTCATCCATTACTGCTTCCTTATTACAAGGTTCAACAATTACTGATTGTTCTGAAGCACAAATTACACCATTGTCAAAAGTTTTACTTTCAATTATTTTTCTTACTGCTTCTTTTACATTTGCAGTTTTTTCTATATAAGCAGGTCCATTTCCTGGTCCAACCCCAATAGCTGGTCTACCAGAACTGTATGCTGCTCTTACCATTGCTTCTCCACCAGTTGCAAGAATTATTGAAGTATCTTTAGATCTCATTAATTCATTTGTTCCTTCTATTGTAGGTATTTCAATAACACCTATCAATCCTTCTGGTGCTCCTGCTGCAACAGCTGCTTTCTTCATTAATTTAACTGTATCTATAACACAATCTTTTGCATTTGGATGTGGACTGACTATAATAGCATTTCCAGCTTTTAATGAAATTAGTGTCTTGTAAATTGCAGTTGAAGTCGGGTTTGTAGATGGTGTTAATGCAGCTACAATTCCCATAGGTACTCCTATTTCTGTTATAGTATCTGTTTCTTTTAAAACACCAACAGTTTTCATATCTTTTATATAGTCATAAACAAATTCATTTGCAAATCTATTTTTTATTACTTTATCTTCACATTTTCCAAAACCTGTTTCTTCATGAGCTTTCTTTGCTAAGTCTACATAGTGATTTTTCATTTCTTGAACTATTGCATAAATTACTTTATCTATCTGTTCTTGTGTAAAAGTTGAATAAAGTTTTTGTGCTACTTTCGCAGACTTTATTAAATCCCTTACTTGTTGGATTGATAATAAATCTTTATCCATTTTAATCCTCCGTTCTGCCTCTCTCTTAATTATTCAAAATAAGGGCGACAATAGCCACCCTTTATAAAATTCTAGTTGTTATTGTTATTGCTTTTTGGTAATATTAATTCAACTTCTGAGTGAGGTCTTGGGATTACATGTACAGATATTAATTCTCCAACTCTGTCAGCTGCTGCTGCTCCTGCATCTGTTGCAGCTTTAACTGCTCCAACATCTCCTCTTACCATAACAGTTACTAATCCTCCACCAACAAGTTCCTTACCTACAAGTGTTACATTTGCTGCCTTTACCATAGCATCTGCTGCTTCTATTGATGCTACCAATCCTTTAGTTTCTATCATTCCTAATGCGTTTAATGTTGCCATATTATTCATCTCTCCTTTTTAATTTTAAAATTTTTATTTTTTATTTTTTGTTTTTTTATTTTTACTAACTTTTAAGATTTCATTGATTTCTTCAATTTCTTCTTGAATATCTTTTAATTCCACATTTTCTAAGGATTTTTCTTCTATATCCTTAATTTCTTTTTTTGTTTCTTCTACTTTTTTTTGAGTAACCTCTTCTATAGAAGGCTCTACTTTTCTTTTAATAATCTTTTCCACAGAATTATCAGGTCTTGGTATTACATGGCTTGTAATTAAGACTCCCATATCTTTTATTGCCATTACTGCTGCCTCAACTGATGCTTTAACGGCTGCTACATCTCCTTCAAATTCAATACATACAAGTCCACCTTTTGTATATTCTTTGTTTATAAGTTCAACCTGTGCAGTTTTTAAAGCTATATCAGCTGCTACAATAGCACCTACCATTCCTCTTGTTTCTATTAGTCCAAGTGCTTTCATAATTTACTCCTTAGATTTTTTTAGGATTTTCTGCCACAAACTTAACTGCTTCTGCAAAAGCATCACAAGCTGATTTACAAGCTGATTGGCTTCCTGTTAATAATCCTCCTCCAAAGTTTGTTTCAGAAGGTGGTCCAAAGAAAGCTGCTAATCTTACATCTGCTGCTTTTAATGCAGCATCTAATGCATACATTGCTTCCAAAGGTGGAGCTATCAAATAAGCTAATGCTTCTCCTTCTTCTATACCTGCTGTTTTAGATAAGTAACTTCCTGTTCTTGATACACAATGTGCATAATAAGGAATTGTGTCATCTTCATTAGCACTGTAAAAACATCCTCCATTTTCAATAAAGTCTATTGCTGCATTTAATCCACTTTTTACTTCTGCTGGATTTGGTCCAGCTAAAATTCCAATAATTTCTCCTGCTAATTTTGTATTGGCATTGGCTGCTCCTGCATAAAATGATTTAGCATATACAACTACTACTTCTGCCATCTTTGTAGCTTCATCTAATGCTGTGTAAGTAACATCATCACTGTCAGCAGTAATAATTCCAATACTTCTATATCCATCTGGAAGATTGAATTTTTCTGCCATTTCAGCATCTACATTTGGTATTAACTTAACAGCTAGTACACTCGCTCTTAAAGGATCATTTATCATTTTTAACCTCCATTAGTTTCAAAAAATAGTTCATTGCTAGCTAAATTTCTTAACGATAAAAAATTGACATTCGTTGTAAATTCAGCAAACTTGCCAACAAGTTGGCTTCAAACATGCTGAGATTTGCTCGGCTCATTTCCTTCAATTTTTTATCTAAAATTTAGAATACAATTTCACTTATTTTTTACAAGCATTTAGAAAAAAAATTACAATAAGATAGATTTTATTTTCTATTCATGTCTTATAATTCCAGTAGCATCAATTATCTTTTTAGCAGTTTCTGGTTTATTCATTGTGTATAAATGTATACCATTGATATCAGAAGCAACTAAATCTACCACTTGTTCTATTGCATAAGCAAGTCCTGCCTCTTTTAGTGCAGGAGGATTATCTTCGTACTTCTCTAAAATTTTTAAGAACTTTTTAGGTATAGTACAAGAACATAAAGAAGTAATTTTCTTTATTTGTTTAGCATTTGTTACTGGCATAATTCCTGCAACCAATGGTATATTAATTTGTAATTTTTCTAATTTATCTCTAAATGAATAAAAAAACTCATTATCTAAAAATATTTGTGAAATTAAAAAATCTACTCCTGCATTAACTTTCTCTTTTAAATAAAATAAATCTAAAATATCATTAGTTTCTCTATGTCCTTCAACATAATAGGCAGCTCCTATTGAAAATTTATCTCCTTTCTTTTTATGAATATATTCTATTAGCTCTCTTGCATAATTAAAATCTCCTTTTTCTAATTCTCTATCAACAGGATAATCCCCTCTTAAAGCTAAAATATTTTCAATATTATTTTTTTCTAAATCTTCTAACACTCTATCTATTTCTTCTTTTTTAGCTCCTATACAAGTTAAATGAGCAAGAGATTCCAATCCATTTTGTCTTTTAATTCTGTCTGCTATTTCAACTGTTCTTCCCTTTGTATTTCCTCCTGCTCCATAAGTAACACTTATATAGTCAGGTTTTTCTATGGATAATATATCTAGGCAATTATATACCTGTTCCAATCCAACTTTATCATTAGGTGGAAATACCTCAAATGATGTTGTTAAACTTTTACTCTTGTAAATATCTGCTATTTTCATAATTCCCCCTTCTTATAAAAAAATCCTAAGCCTTTATAGCTTAGGAAGTCCTTTAATTCTATTATCTTCCATCGCTCAGGCATTAGCACCACACTGTTGTAGGTTGCTGAGATTTCTTAGGGCCTGTCCCTCCATCTCTCTCTATGGTTTTTTTTATTAGCACTTATTTTATATTATTTTTATCAACTTGTCAATAACTATACAAAACTTTTATTTTGCCATATGAATAGGATGTGATATTGTCTTAAGTAATAGGATATGATTTTGTCTTAAAAT
>ENA-OPRT01000483-OPRT01000483.1-human-gut-metagenome-genome-assembly--contig:-NODE-483-length-20283-cov-3.234180_pt1 | contig 20283 bp, 18 predicted proteins | sample MGYA00241895_ERZ501884 | MGnify/ENA primary metagenome ERZ501884 (study PRJEB25962, sample SAMEA2042225) | human gut metagenome | biome: human gut; feature: human-associated habitat; material: faeces...
TACGCTCTGCAATAATATCTTTAGCTCTTATTTTTATTAATTCCTGGAAAGAACTTTCGAGATTCTTTCCTGATCTTTGTTTTCTTTGTTGACTCGTATTTTGTCCGCAACAAAATATAATTAATGCTTTCTCAATCGCAACTTAATATGAATATGGATACCCATATCTTCCTCATCATGAGATAATCCCGAGAAGATGTTTGGAGAAAACTATGCGCGTTCTATTGGTTGAAGACGATGAAATGATCGGTGAGGCCGTCGTCGACGGGCTCAAATCGGAAGGCTATGCCGTTGACTGGGTGAAGGACGGGGGCTCTGCAACTATCGCTCTGGATACCACTTCATTCGGAATCGTAATTCTTGATCTTGGTCTCCCGGGCAAGGACGGACTTAATGTCTTAAAAGACATGAGACGCAAGAAAAACCATACACCGGTTCTCATTACAACCGCCCGAGACACCGTTAATGACAAAATTGAAGGTCTCGATGCGGGAGCAGATGACTATCTTATTAAGCCTTATGATTTAGACGAATTAAATGCTCGTGTCAGAGCCCTTCTGAGGCGCTCTGCAGGACGTGCAGATCCAATCATCGAAAGAGGTCGTTTAACAATTAATCCAACTACTCGTGAAGTTTTATTTGACGGTCAATCCATCATCCTTTCAAGTAAAGAATATGCTCTGCTCTTTGCTCTGGCTGAAAGAAAAGGCATCGTTCTCTCGCGCGCTCAGTTGGAAGAAAAACTTTACAACTACGATTCCTTGATTGGCTCTAATGCTATTGAGGTTCATATCCACCACTTGCGGAAAAAACTCTCGGAAGACAGTATTAGAACTGTCAGAGGCGTTGGCTATATTCTGGAGACCTAATTGTTCTCCATCCGAAAACGGCTTCTAGCGTCCGTTATTGTCGTTCTTTTATTCAGCACCTTCTGTGAAGGTCTTGCTACCTATTTTGCCGTTCAGCAGCAGGTCGACAGGCTTCTGGACAATTCCTTAAAGCAGGTTGCGCTTTCGCTCAACTCCATCCACAGCGGAGAAATCCCTTTTCTAAAAAAAGGTGCTCTTCTACCTGCTGATGATAGTCTGGTGGTACAAATTCATGATCCCATCAGCGGAATAACCTTTATCTCCCGCAATATGGAGAAACTGCCGATAGCTGAACGAACCGGCTTTTCGGATATTCTCATCGACGGCCGACCCTGGAGGCTTTATACCTCTCAAAACTTTACAGGTCAGATTGTGGAAGTGGCTCAGCCAGCCGTTCTGAGAAGCGAGGTCGCCATTAAAACTGCCAAACCTATCCTTATTCCGCTGGTAGTAGCTGTTCCGGTGATCGCTTTGATTCTATGGATTTTCATCCGTCACGGATTCTCGAGCCTTGAGGGAGCTTCCCGGGCCATTGCCAGACGCTCTCCTACCTCCCTGCAGCCTCTTTCTATGAAAGGGATGCCTGTAGAGTTAGCCCCTTTGGTAAATTCTTTGAACGATTTGCTCGCTCGCCTATCCGACAGTTTCAAACTGCAAAGCCGTTTTGCCTCCGACGCTGCCCATGAATTAAGAACGCCTCTGACGGCCCTAAATCTTCAAATTCAACTGGCAGAAAGAGCTAAAACCGAAGAAGCCAAGGCAAAAGCATTCGGACGCTTAAAAGAAGGCATTAAAAGAGCAACCCGTCTTGTAACTCAGTTGCTGACGATGGCGCGTTTAGATCCGGACAATTCCGAAAAACCTATGGCGCCACTAGACCTTCATGCATTGGCAACAAGCATCCAAGATGAAATCAGCGTAGTCGCTGAACAAAAGGGCATTGAGATTTCGACCCTCGAAAAAAGCAAAGCGATTGTTTTCGGCAATAAAGATGCTTTACAGCTCATGATCACAAATCTGTGCGATAACGCCATTCGATATACGCCTAAAGGCGGCCACATCAGAATTGCGACCGGCATCGAGGACGGCAACGGTATTGTTGAAGTCTCAGACGACGGTCCCGGCATCCCGGAGTCCGAAAGAGCAAGAATTTTTGAAAGGTTCTATCGTGTCGAAGGAACAAAAACAATCCCGGGAACCGGCATCGGTCTGGCAATTGTCAGACGAGTTGCAGAACTGCACGGCGGCAAACCGTCGCTAGAAGAAGTTTCTGTTGAAACAGTTGATTTTTTCAATAGACGACACAAAGGCATCACATTTAAGATTTCTTTTCCCGCGACCCAAAAACAGAGATCCGAAAATCAGGACGAAGCTGACGACGAATATTCTGATAACTAGTTCTAGAGTTTATTGGATACAGCAGTTGCGCCTTTATTGATTCCTTCTCCAGCGGCGGAGACGTCTTTACCAATACCTTTTACAGTATTGCACCCTGCGATAGCAAGAACGAATGCAACGAGAATTGCTGTAATTCCAAACTTTTTCATAATAATTCCTTTCGGATAAGTTAATTGTTCGGACTAAAACGCATTACATCTTATTTTGAACTGCTGTAGCAGCTGAATCTATATCACCGCCAACCGCAGAAACATCTTGGCCTACGCCCTTAACGGTATTGCAAGCGGTCAAACCTAGGCAAAGCATTGCTGCAGCCAGCAGACAAACAACTTTTTTCAATTTAAGCCTCTCATTAAAAATGTCTATATCTCGGATATTAATTTTTAGTTGCCTGCTAAAAAACTTTTTTCATCCAATACGGGGACATGTGTGCCTTGAGGAGAACTTGCAGACGGGTTTTACAGACAGTTTTGTATTTGCGCTAAAAGGCATAATTGCTTACAGAGATCTCAATTTTCTTAAGCCAAATTTAAGAAATTTTATTGATGATGAAACGATAGAACTTTTTACAAATTAGAAGAGTAAAACACTTATGACTTCTACTTCTCTTAAAAGATCACTCGTTGCTTCTGCTGTTGCATTCTCTTTTGTTTTTTCCTCAGCAGCGGCCCTAGGTACGTTTCTTCCTACTGCAAACGCTCAGGAAGTCAGTCCGACTCAACTCATTGCAGCTTTACCTGATTTCTCTAAGTTAGTGGAAGATAATGGCAAAGCAGTTGTCAGCATCGAAACACTGAAAAAAGCCAAAAAAGTTACAAAAAACAAACGTCCGAGAGGTCAAGATCCGTTCGAAGAACTAAGAAAATTCGGCTTCCCCTTCCCGTTCGGCGATGATTTCCCAAGCTTCGGCACTCCCGAAAGACACGGCCAGGGGTCAGGCTTCATTATTTCTCCTGACGGCTATATTCTGACCAACCATCACGTTGTTGACGGTGCGGATGAGCTCACCGTTCATCTCACAGATAAAAGGAAACTCAAGGCCAAAGTCATCGGCAGCGATCAAAAGACCGACGTAGCAGTCATCAAGATTGAAGCTAAAGACTTGCCCACAGTCAAAATCGGAAACTCCGATAAGGTAAAAGTCGGTGAATGGGTTGCCGCTATTGGAGCGCCATTCGGTTTAGACAACACCGTCACAGCCGGTATCGTTTCAGCCAAAAGCCGTAATCTGCCGGATGATCAGTTCGTCCCGTTTATTCAGACTGACGTGGCTGTTAACCCCGGAAACTCCGGCGGTCCGCTCTTCAATATGAAAGGTGAAGTCATCGGCATCAACTCTCAGATTTTCTCCACCTCGGGCGGCTTCATGGGCTTGTCTTTTGCGATTCCTATTGACTTAGCAATCCAAATCAAAGACCAGCTAATCAAAGACGGAAAGGTCTCCAGGGGCAGAATCGGCGTAATGATGCAAGCGATGACTCCTGAATTGGCTAAAAGCTTCGGATTGAAAGACGAAAAAGGTGCCTTAGTCGTTCAGATTGAAGAGAAAGGCCCTGCAGAAAAAGCCGGTATGAAAGAAGGAGATGTCATCATTGAATTCAACGGCCAGAAGATTGACGAAATGGCCAAGCTTTCTCAAGCTGTCGCCGCAACCAAGCCGGGTTCAAAGGTGAAGGTTATCGTCCTCCGAGAAGGGAAACCGACTGAATTAACAATGACTGTCGATGAAATGCCTGTAGACGGCAAACTTAACTTCAAGAACACAGCACCGTCTAACTCTTCCGTTGATCGTTTAGGACTGTCTACACGTCCGCTCAATGATCTGGAAAAGAAAAAGCATTCTTCCGGTATTGTTGTTGACACGGTTGAAGGCCCCGCTGCAGAAGCCGGTATTCAAACCGGAGATATCATTCTCAGCGCAGGCGGCAAGAAACTTAAAACCGCTGACGATTTAAAGAAAGTATTGGAAAAAGCCGGTACTTCCATTCCTCTTCTGATTGACAGAAAAGGTCAAAGAATCTTCGTTCCGGTTCCTCTTGAAACCGAGAAAAAATAAGCTGATACGATAGCGATAAGGCCTGTGGGATGCAGGCCTTATTTATTTTTGGCGGTGTAGTGAAGAACTTCAAAAGTCAGCCCTTCAAGAACCTCGGGTCTGCGGTTTAGTTTGCCGGAAGCATTAACAGGGAGCTGCCGGACCCAAGAAATAAGTCGAGGAGACTTGTAGGTTGCAAGTACGTTGGACAAACCAAAAACAATATCCTTTGCCTCGGGCTTACTGGCCTCATTCTCGGGAACTAGAAGTGCTGTAACGATAGCTCCCCAAGTTTCGTCCGGTTTGCCGAGAACCAAAGCCTGCTTAATACCCGGAATGTTCTCCAGTGCTTCTTCAACTTCCTGCGGATACACATTGTCCCCGCCGGAAAGGATAACGTCTTTTGCTCGTCCTTTGACGTAGACGTACCCTTCTTCGTCGATGTGTCCTAAATCTCCGGAATCAAACCATCCGTTTTCATCCTTAGTTTCTCTTCCCCAATAACCCTCAAGGAGCATCGGTCCTCTTATCAATACCCGGCCGTCAATGATTTTTATCTCGGCCCCGGGATTGATTTTGCCGTTGCCTTTGGTGATGGAGTATCTCATCTCAAAAGGCGTACTGACGACGTTACTCGCGGTCTCAGTCATGCCGTAAGTCATCACGAGAGGAAGATGACGTTCAAAAGCCAGTTTTCGTGATTTGTCAGAAGTTGCAGCTCCCCCAACCAAGAAGGTTTTAAAGTTTTTACTCGGGCGCCACTCAGGACAATCCTCCAGTACCTTTATCAGCATTGTAGGAACGATAGACGACAAAGTAACTCCGTCCCTATCCCAGCTCTCCGTATAGGCCTTAGCAGAGAATTTAGGAGCAAAAGAGATTGCGGTGCGGGCAATCAAACTGCGGCTGACAATAGAAAAACCTCCGATTCGAGCCGGGGCAATACTTAGCTGCCAAACATCACCTTCTTCCAAAGGAATATTCTTGGCACTTGACTGAGCACTGCTGATAAGAGCTTTTCTGGTCAGAATGGTCGCTTTGGGCTTCCCGGTTGTTCCGGAAGTAAAAACAATAATTGCAGTGTCTTCTGGAAGCGGATCGGTGAAAGTATCGACTTGAGCCAAGAACCTTTGCTTTTCCGTCTCGGTAAGAGACGGATGAAGGACAAGAATGGGAGTATGGAGCTCTAGCAGGGCATAAACCGAAACCAAGGAATCCGTATTAGGATGGACGACCAAAGGATAAATTTTGGTACGTCCTTCTTGTTCAATCTCAGCAATTCGTTGTTCGACTAATTCTGCCAGTTGAGAAAAAGACAAGTCTCCCCCTTCAGCGAGGCTCCTTCTAATAGCCAAACGCTGGGGGAACTCCTCTGCTGCTCTCCTGACAGATAAAAGGTCGAGTGTCATGAAACAGAGTTTACGGAAGACGAGGAAACTTCTTGAAGTTAGGACGGCGTTTTTCCAAGAAAGCTTCTTTACCTTCTTTACCTTCTTCGGTCATGTAGAAAAGCAATGTCGCATTTCCGGCCAACTCCTGCAAACCAGCCTGGCCGTCGCAGTCAGCATTCAAAGCAGACTTCAAGCAGCGGATGGCAAGCGGAGAATTGGCAAGAATTTCTCTGCACCACTGAACGGTTTCAGCTTCAAGATCTTCGTACGGAACAACCTTGTTGACCAACCCCATGTCCAAAGCTTCTTTAGCATCGTAGAAGCGGGCCAAGAACCAAATTTCACGAGCTTTCTTCTGCCCAACAATTCTAGCCATATAAGATGCGCCCCACCCTCCGTCAAAAGAGCCGACCTTAGGACCTGTCTGACCGAATCTGGCGTTGTCCGCTGCGATAGTCAGGTCGCAAATCATATGCAGAACATGACCGCCGCCTACGCACCATCCTGCAACCATCGCAATAACGGGTTTCGGACAAGTTCTGATTTGTCTTTGGAAATCTAAAACGTTCAAACGAGGTACCCCGTCGGAACCGACATAACCTCCGGTACTTCTAACCTTCTGGTCTCCGCCGGAACAGAACGCATCTTTGCCTTGACCGGTCAAAATGATCACGCCGACATTTTCATCGTCTCTGGCATCGGCCAAAGCCTGTTCCATTTCTCGGACGGTCAGAGGACGGAAAGCGTTTCTGACTTGGGGACGATTAATCGTGATCTTGGCAATGCCTTCATCACTTTTTTCGTAAATGATATCTTCGAAGTCTTTTACCTTTTTCCATTCAGGAATTTTCGGCAGTGAAGAAGTGTCTAATTGAGGCTGCATCTATTCAATCCTTTTTGATAGAACCAAGATATTAATCGTTATTTGCATGCAATTCCATCGATTGGATAGATCACTTCCCGAAAACTCGACATCTAAGTGTCAACATTTTTTTCTCTGCATTAACAATGACTTCCAACTAAGTTCTTCAATTATCGGATTGTGTGATTCAATTTACTCGGAGTCAGAGTAAAAAAAGATCACAACTCCAAACAATTGCAGCCCCTAACTCTTTGTTCTCAATTGCAAAAGGGCCAAGAACAAACATCCTCAGCCTTTGTGAAAAATTCTTTTTAGTGCTTCTTCGGTAAAGCACTAATCAAGGTCAATTAAGCTTCAAACTGCATAGATTTGACTGACTTATCAATGTCACCGCCGGCAGCCATAATGCCCGCTAAACGGCCGAATGTAAGGCAGCGGCCGTGGTTCATACCCGGACAGATTGTTGGGTAGTCGTCGGAACCGAAGTATTCGCCGGCTGCTGCACCGCAAACATACAAGCCTTCGATTGGTTTGTCGTTAACATCCAAGACCAACAGTGACGGATCAGTATGGAGGCCCCCGCTCATTGCCAATAAGGAGCTGGAAAGTTTGCCGGCATAGAACGGTGCCTTGAGGATTGGAGTCATCAAGACTTTGCGCTTACCGAAGTCTTCGTCAACGCCCTTTTCGCACAATTCGTTGTAACGGGCAACTGTCTTCTTCAAACCTTCAGCCGGAATTCCCATCTTCTGAGCTAGTTCGTCGAGAGAATTGGCTTTGCCGTCTTTGATGTGCTGGTCTTGAGTTGCTTTTTCAACGTCTTTATTCCAACCGGCACCGTTTTTGAGAAGTTGAAAAAACTTGATCATCGCGAGAATCATAAGCTTTTCTTCTCCCCTTCGCTCTCATTAAGTTGAGTCTTGCAGGAAAACGGTGGTGCCTGAGGCACTTCCAACCCGCGTTTGTACTGCACCATCAGCATCTCAAATACCTTCCCGGGCGGGGCATACAGTGGTATCTCCCCGCTTCGTCTGCGTAATATTTCCTTCGCAGCACACGTATCAGCGTGGCCCTCATAGCCGCATTGACGGCACTTCACACGATCTGTCGAGACTCTGTTTTCTTTGGATGGGTAAAAACAAGCTGGACAAACTCGAGAGCTGTGACACGCATTTACCTGAGTAAGCCTGATGCCAAACTGTTTGCATTTCTGCTCAAGACACTGCCGGATATATCCTCGGGCCCAGCTTGACAGCCTTCGGTTCCAGTTTTTACTTCTTGTCTTCCCCATATGAGCAGAGAGCTTTTCTATGACGAGCTCTTTGACTTTTACGCCATCTAAGCCGTCTCCTTTGCCTTGCACAATGGAATTTATCGCTTTATTGATTTCTTGCTTGATTGAGTCTTGCGCTCTTCGATATTTCGCATTGTGTTTTTTGCGGCCAAGGTTATGTTTAAATATATTTTGTGCTTTTCTCCTATCTTTCTCTTTAGCCGAGCTTTCTAACTCTTTGGCTTTAGCCCAAAGTTTATTTCTCTTCTGACCTTTTTCCTTGCAGTAATCTGAATATCGGGTAAGTTTCTCTCCGAACTTTTGACCGATAAAAGCTCCGTTGCTTAAAGCTGCGACTTCCGTATAACCGGTATCGAAGCCTACAATCTCTCCTTCAGTCCTTTCCGGTTTGCATAAGGCTTCACGGCAAACTCTCAGTTCGTAAACGTCGAGTTTTTTAATGAGCTGAATAGTTCCTCTGAGTGCTCCTTTGCCAAGGATACGCAAAGCAATCAGCTGGCGCTTCTTAGCCCCTTCTGCATATGACGTCAGCCTTAACTCATTCTGGTCTTTAGAATTTAATCTCCAGCAATTGCTGTCAAAGTCTGCTCTGTTGGAAGTTAGACGGCAGTGAGGAAGCCGTATCTTTTTACGAACTTTCTTAATTGCGCAATAGACCCGTTTGGCAACAGCATACCTCTTAACAGTTTCAATGTCTTTTTTCAGCTTCTCAAAGGCGGCAAACCGCTTCCGGAATCTTTCTTCAGCGTCCGTTTCTTTTGGATTGAGCTTAGGAGGCTGAGGATAAGGAACTTTCCCTTGAGAAGCCATGTAAAACTGCTGCTCAGTCTCTCTTAAAATCCAATTGATATAGATAAGTGTTTTGGGCTCGCTGGAATATCGGCCGAAAAACCTTCCCCATTGTCTTTTTAATTCTGCTTTTACAGTCTGCCAATAAGTTCGAAGTCCTTGGCTCGCCTCTTCTAAGCACAGTTTCCAATGACGGGCCTGCAGGTGAGGTCCTTCTGAGCTCTGCTGAGAACGCAGAAACTTCAAAAGTTCTGTTTGAGCTCGTTTCCCTTGCGCTTTGAGATCTTCAAGCAAAGTTTCGAACTTCGGCTGCGGAAGATTTAGGCAATAAACAATTTCATCTCTAAAGGCACGCCAGTTCCAAACTTTTTGTCTGAGCTCGTGAGTGCAGAAAGCCATTTGAAACTTCTGCAATGTTCTACCGTAAAGCTCACATAACAAATCCAACTCCGCCTGAGTCTCAGGAGGAATCGGTGCGAACAATCGCGTTACTGTCAATGGTAAAGAATTTACGGTCTTCATCCCCCCACTTTACACGAAACAGGGGGTATCTGTCGGTAAGGAATTCATCTAATTGCCAGTCGGCATAGAATTCGCTTGCGTTTGTTCTAGGGCTCGTCGATTTTTCCAGCTTCTTTTGCCGTAAAGACGAGCCGAGAACACAGTCATCAGCGTAATTACATCCTTAACCAGTTCAGTTTCAAAGGCTTCGCCTTCCGGGTCATCGAGAATCTGAATCGAGACATTAAACTGTTTGCACCGGTAGAAAACTAACTCCTTTCCGAACCGTAAAAGACGATCGGCATGCCTCAAAGTAAGAGAGCTCACAGTACGGCCCCAGATGGCCTCCAAAAGCTTCTTCAGTCCCGGCTTTTTGCAGTTTAATCCGGAGACGAGGTCAGAGATAACTTCATCGCAGCCACTGTCTTTAAGACGTTGAATTTGGGACTGAAGGTCAGATTTTTGATCGTGGCTGGAGACTCGGGCATATCCGATACTGCGGCGTTCCCTTTTTTTATTAAATGAGAGAAAGAGCAAGAAGCACAACGACGATGGTTCCCGACAGTTCGGAGAGTTTCCGTCAATTTATCGGCACGGCACCAGGGGCGAATGGTTGCTGAGGTAACACCTAATTTAGCTGCTAATTCTCCTACCGACAGGAGAGAAAAATCTAGACGCTTCATCTGAAAAGGTGGGTATTATCCTTGTTTGTACAAGATTACACAACAATTTCGTGGCTAGTTTTTAACCCTGAGCTTAATAGTCAGACAAAGTTTCTGTGAATAAAGTACGTTTGAAGTACGGGGTGTTATTTAGATGCTTGACTGAAGGAAAGTGAATATAAGGCCTATCCATTAACATGGTCGAAGTTCAAAATCCTATTCTTCCGGAATAGAAAGACCGACCTGATGAAGAAGTTGTAAATACGAGAAGAGGTTTCTCAAACATGTCGTGAGAAACCTTTTTATGGCAATCAAGAAATGGAGATCAACTCATCATTTCCAAAATTTAAATCGGAAAATTACTTAGCCTGGGAAATCGACTCAGCCAAGGTTTTCCATTTCTGAGCTTCGGCCTTAATAAATTCAGCAAATTCAGCACCATCAGAAAGAACCGGTTGTGCACCAAGCATCTTGATTCTTTCAATGACCTTTTGGTCGCTTCTGCACTTTACCAGCGCCTTGGAAAGCTGATCCTTGAGTTCTTTTGGAGCACCCTTTGGAACCACATAACCATCCCAAGCACAAAGTTCATAATCTTTAAGGCCGATTTCTTTCATAGTCGGAATATTTGGCAAGCTCTCTAACCTTTCTCCGGTTGTGACGGCGATTGCCTTTAAAGAGCCCTTCTTAACATGAGGCAACGCATTAGCTGCCACATCGATCATGAATGGAATTCTTCCAGCTAACACTTCTACCATAGCTGCTGCACCGCCGGCGTGAGGTACATGAGTAAGGTTTAAACCAGTCTGCATAGCAAAGAACTGCCCGGCGAGATGGCTCGTAGTACCGACACCGGATGAAGCAAAGAACATTTCTCCCGGATGAGATTTACTGTATTTAACCAAGGATTCGTAATCCTCGACGCCGGGAATAGCTTTGGTATTAAGAACCATCACAAGCCCAACCTTAGAAATCTGGCCCACCGGTTCAAGATCGGTAAGCGGATCAAACTTCATATTGTTATAAAGATAACGGTTGACGCACATAATGCCATTGGTGACATAACCGAAGCTGGCGTCTTTCTGAGGCTCGTCAATAAGGTAAGAAGTACCAATATTTCCGCCGGCACCCGGTCTGTTGAGAACCCAAATATCCTTTCCGAGATTTCTGGACAATGCGTCTAACGGGCTTCTGCCTAAAACATTTCCGCCGCCGGCAGGAAATGGGATCACCAACTTAATACCGTTTGACGACTGCGCAAATGCTTTCCCACAAAGCATAGGAGCAACAAGTCCCGCCGTCATTGTTCCTAACAGAGCTCTTCTTTTCATTTGTTTTTTTCCTCAACAATTTTTAATACTGTATCGTACAGTACAGAATATTTTATAATTTTTGTAGTACTGTTCATTCTTAGAGATCAATTTTTAACAAACTCATGCCAGCATTACCGACAAAAAAAGGGAAGCAACGCCAAAAAGCCATCTTGGAATCGGCGATTGATGTCTTCATTGCTAACGGATATGAGGGAACTTCTCTCGATAAAATTCTGAAAATATCAGGCGGGTCCAGAACAACGATCTATAAAACTTACGGCTCCAAGCAAGGACTCTTTTTAGCTGCCCTTGAATCCATGGTTGAAGAGCTCTACTCGGAATACGCTGAACAGTACGACGAAAAGAGAACCTGGGAAGAAGAACTTGTTGTTTTTGGAAATATATTTCTTAAGGGAATTCTCTCGAGACGAGCCATAGGCGCAGCCAGGCTGATTTATTCAGAGAGCGCTAGATTTCCAGATATCGGCAAATGGTATTACGAGCAAGGGGCCCTTCTCAGCTACAGCTGTTTTGCCAAGGTACTGGAGAACCATATTGCTCTTGATTTTGAAGAACTTAAAGGCATTGCTCGAATTTATATTGAAATGTTGAAGAACAACATATACTTAAAAGCTCTCTGCCTTCCGGGCTTTGAGTCCGATGATGCCATGATTGCTCGGGATGTTGCCGAAAGTGCTGAAATTATCAAGACTCATATCAGAAAAAGAATTAGTGCAAAACCGGATTAATTGCTTTATAGTCAGTGAATCGTAACTTCAGGTCCTTAGTTAGAATCAGTTTCTACCCGCGACACCATAGCCATGGTTGAATCTCTATACCTTCAATATTTGTTTGGAGGATTTGTCTCACTGATTGTTATTACAAATCCTCTATCTAAGATCCCTCTCTATATCAGTTTGACCCAAGGCATGTCCATTGCTGAGCGCAAGAAGCAAGCAAACTGGGCATGTTATTACGCGGCAGCAATCATGCTCGTCAGTCTTGCGGCGGGCAACCTTCTCTTGGTATTTTTCGGCATCTCCTATGGCGCGCTGCGTATCTCCGGCGGCTTTGTAGTAGGTCTGATTGGCTATCAAATGCTGTTTGGCAGCAGAGACCAACAAGGAGCTCCGGTTGTCAGAAGAGACAAAACGGACTACTCCTTCTTCCCTTTAGCTATGCCGGGAATAAGCGGACCAGGTACCATCGCCGTTGTCATCGGTATTGCTTCCGAAATTGCGGAATTGCCGAACTGGATTGATATGGCCGGAGCTTTCTTTATGACCGGCGTCTCTATTCTGGCCTGCGCTTTTATTACTTGGATTGTTCTTCGGTGTTCAGAGTATATTTCAAGCAAACTTGGACCCTCGGGCACCCAGGTACTCACTAAGTTAATGGGTTTCTTGCTGATTTGTATTGGTGTTCAATTTATGGGTTCCGGTGTCAGAACGTTCATGGCTGGTTCTTAGAAAAACCTAAACTACTTCTAAAACGAGGATTCAAGACAAAATCTTGGCTCCTCGTTTTTGCTTATCCGCCTTTTCTTTTTTTGGGATAGAAGCCATAATTTTCCGAAAATAGCCTGAGGACACCTGATGATCTCATGGAAAATCGATCCCAACAGTACAGTACCGATTTATAAGCAACTAGTGAATCTAGTCCGAGCTTCGGTTGCTTGCGGTGAGCTTAGAAAAGGAGAAGTTCTCCCATCTCAACGGCAGTTAGCCAAGCTTCTCGGCCTGTCACGCGCAACCATAGTAAAAGCCATGACTGAAATGGCCGATGCAGGGCTTATTGATATTCAGGAAAGAAATCAGGCGGTCGTCTCCGACCTTTCTACCAAAGGCGTTCAATGGAATGTCTATTTCCGTCGCTCGGGACATCGATATTGCAATATCCAAAAGAGCAGCCGCATTGACAATGCGGAAATTAATCTCTCTCGTCTGAGTCTATCTTCTGAATTCAAAGAGTGCGAAAAAAACTTAAAAACACTTCAGCAAATCAAAGCGATTATCGGCGATCCATCAGACTTAAAGAGAGACTACATTCATGGCATAGAGTCGCTTCAAGATTCAATGTTAGAGTATCTCGCCGAGCACGGTGTAACCTGCACTCGAGAAGAACTTCTTTTGGTTGCTAGTCCTGTTCAAGCAATTTCTTTCGTCTCTGAATTACTTCTAGCTTCCGGCGTCCACCTTTACTACTCCACACCTAGTGATATCAATTATTTTGGCTTTTTAGAATCGTACGGGGCCCAGCTACATCCTCTGCCAAGCGACTCAGAGGGAATTGTTGTTGACTCTTTAATGAAAAAAGGAAATCCCAAAAACGACTCGGTGCTCTTCATTTGGTCCAGCTGTACTCCCCCAACGAATGTTTCTCTGAGCAAAAGCCGCAGAGACAAGATTCTCAATGTTTGCAAGATCCACAATATCCCAATCATCGATAATTGCATGCTGGAGGCCTACAATCTAGAAAGAGACGCCCCCAATTCTTTATTTCGTAAAGAATACTTTGAAGGCACCATACAGATTGGAGCTTTTCCAAGAGGAATGGCGGCTGGAACTTGGCTGGCTTGGATTGTGGCTCCCAAACCTGTAATTCTGCGATTAGAAGACATCAAGGAAAAACGCTTTCGTTCTTTAGATACGTTTTCTCAAACCATTCTGCAGCGTCTTCTTCAAACCAGGGAGCTGCAAAATTATCACGCTGCCATACGAGAGAAGCTAAGAGAAGACACCTACACGAATAACTCATTAATCCAAAAGTATCTAGGAGATATAGCGAATTGGAACCGTAAAGCCAGCGGATGGTGCTTCTGGATTAAGTTTAAACCTCCTATCGATACAAAGGTACTGTTTGAATCGAGAAAAGGTATCTCTTTTAATCCGGGATTTTTCTACGATTCTGCGGATTCCTCGCATATTATGCTGAATCCTCCTTCACTTACAAAGGAGGATTTCGAAAAAGGTCTTAAAAAGCTTCGGGAAGAAATTCTCTACCTCTTTCCTGAAGCCTTTGAAGAAAAGTAGAGCAGCAGACTCTTTGAAGGACGAGTAGAAAGCTAAAAACTATGCTTGATTCCGCTGAAGAACTCCATAGCGCGGACGTTGTCTTCGCTATTGAATACCTTCTTCGTAGACTTGCCCCAATTGACTCCTCCGTACAAAGCGGTTCTCTTAGACAGCAGATACTCTTGCCCTACCGAAAATATCAATCGTCGAAGCTTATCTCTGTTTTCTGCACCTTTATTGCGTCCATGGGAATATTGGACTGCGAGCTTAAAAGTACCACCGAAAAGACTTATATCCGATCCGGTCACTACTGCAAAACCGTCAATTCCTTTTGTATTGGCCCCGGTTGCCTCAACGGCCTTAAAAACAGCCAGCGGCTTTTTGCCGACAGACAAAGAATTCTTCGCATATTGAAACGCAAAGTACGGCTTAAATCCGGAGAACTGCTTATTAACCGCAACACCATACGTTTGTCCGTCTTCGTAACCTTTACCTCCAACCGTCGGATTCATTCTCCAGCCGGCAAGAACTAAAAAGTTCAAACCTTTTTCCATATAGGCCATACCCCCGGAAAGGTATCGGGTATTATCAGCAAACGTTGCCGCTTCTGTGCCTAGCACATCAAGAGAATATTGAGCCATTAACTGCCAGCCATTTAGTTTGGGAGACTTCCAAGCAAAAGTGTTATTCATCCTTAAATAGTCTGACATTGTGGAACCAGAAGCAGCAATACCCCAGCCCGTGGCAAAAGGTCCGGAATTCGGTCCCCATGGATCCCAAGACCCCATACCTGACATAAAGTTTCCGATTCTTCCCAACCCAAACTTTCCAAAATCATTTTCATAGTTCAAGTTAGCTTCTCGCCCGAAGGCGTATTTGTCGCCTTGACTCGCTGCTCCGTTATTCGACTCGAATCCTTGCTCTAAGATAAAACTGACGGCACGCCCGTTACCCAAATCTTCACGGCCTTTAAAACCAAAACGGCTCGGCCTCATAAAACCTGTTTCTTGGTAAACCCTGGTTTGCCCGTCCACTCTAGAAACAGCTATCCCAGTATCAATCACACCATAGACTTCCACTTCCGATGCATATAAACATGTTGGAAGCAGCATGAGGCCGAGCATCTTAGTTATTAACTTAGCTTTGGTCATGTTTTTCTCCTTGTACTGCTTGAGGAGCAGAGCTCCTCAAGGGTCATCTATTTCGTCTTTACATCAAATGAGTGACAGTTATTGCAGTACATTTTGGGAGGTGCCTTATGAGCTGTATGACATACAGTGCATCTAACGGGGCCGGAATGACTGTCATGAATAGCAGCGGGACGTTCACGTCCGCTTTCCATATAGACTTTTGGAACGCCAAATCCGGAAGCGTCTAATTTTGTTCCGCGATAATGTCCTCCGCTATTGGCGTGACAGGCCAAACACTGCTTCTCATCCGGAGCTGCCATAGGGGCTTTAGTTCCATGACATTGTTCACAGGTAACTCCAAGTTTATCGTGTGCTTTCATCGAGGAAAGACCTTGAGCGCTAACCATGGAAGAACCGGCAAACACGAAGGCAAGAAAGAGAACTTTGAATTTGTTATTCGACATTGTTATCTCCTGAGATTATTTTTTAGATTCCTTGACTAAACGCATTGCATCCCTGCCTGCGATTAAACCGCCGGTCATACCAAAACCACTTGTAAATCCCGGATACTTGATATCGTAACTAGTGTCGTACAGACCACCCATATCCATTCCCACTGCGTATAGGCCAGGAATAACGTTGCCTTTCTTATCCATGGCCTGCATCTTCGAATTCATACGCACACCGCCCAAGGTCTGGAAGAAGGCTCTAAGTCCTCGCATGGCATAGTAAGGACCTTTGTCAGAGAACTTAAACAAAAATTGTTTAGGCCTGCCCAATAATTTATCTTCTCCGGCATTTGCCGCCGCGTTGATATCTTTAACCGTCTCCACAAGGTTTTGGACTGGTACTCCAATCTTTTCTGCCAATTCTTCGATTGTGTCTGCCTTAAAGGCGTAACCAGCTTTAATACCTCTTTCCAGCCCTTCATCCAAAGCGGTCATCGGTTCGCCTCTGATAACAATCTGATTGAAGTCGGTTAAAGGGCCCTCTTTAATGAGCTTATTCTTCATGTTCTCATCAAAAATAGAGAACATCACTCCGCCATTTGCAGTCATCGCATTGTGATTGTCGTTCCAATAACGACCATTGCCTTCGTTGTAAAAACGCTGTCCAAATTTGTTGACCCACAAGAATGGCTGACTCAAAGCTGCTCTAGATTCTTTAAGCCATTGAGGGCCATTAAATTGGAAGATGACAGGTTCATGGGCTGTTTCCTGCAATCGTATCCATACCAGCTAAATCAGCACCAATTTCCTTAGCCATGTTTATACCGTCACCGGTTCGTCCTTCAATCCCCGGACCGCGCAGCATGATTCTGGCCATACCTTCTTTGCCAATGTCCGGAACATATTTCTTAAGCATTTCCTGATTACCTGGGAAACCTCCAGTGGCAAGAATAACTGCTTTGGCTCGTACAGTAACTTTTTCGCCTTTATGGTTTTTAGCTTCTACCCCTACAACCTCACCTTTTTCATTTTGAATAAGTTTCTGCGCTGGGGTCTCTAAGAGAATAGTTCCTCCGTTCTTCTCAATATCACGGTAGAAAAGCTTTATAAACCCAGCACCAAAGCCGTCCGGAGCCATGTGGCGATCTTTTTTGCCACGTTTATTCAGCTTGAACTTGTAGCCTTTTGTCTCGATCCAGTCCATTGCAGGACCGCTCTCATTGATCAAAGTCCGAAGAACTACGGCATTGATTCTATAGTTATAGAACCTGACGACATCCTTGTACACTTGATCTGCTGTCGGCTCAGTCAGTCCATTTCTTCTCTTGTAGTCGGAGTCAGCTGCGAAAGCCCCTTCGAAATAGTTCCCTGCGCCGCCCAGTCCCGGAAGCTTTTCTAAAACCACCACCTTACCTCCGTGATCGAGAACGGACATAGCGGAACTTAATCCTGATATTCCGCCGCCAACCACGACAACATCTGTCGTTAACTCATGATCTTGGGCAAATCCGCTTAAACAGACACCTGCCAGCGCACATGTAACTGCCACCTTAATGATTGATACTTGATTCATTTTTTCTCCTTATTTGAGGCTGGGATTCAGGAGAAATATTAGAAATAAGCCCAAAAGCAAGAAATATCCAGTGGCTAGTCACTGACCTTACCAACTGGCAATAAAAGCAGTCCAGAAGAAAGAATTCTGCATACCAGTTTATTTGATGTAGGCAGTCTGTCGGCCTCAAGGGTATAGTGTGAGCATATATTTTACGTAGTAGCGAGAAGTTGCCTGCCTCTGGCTTCCAAAATCGCATATCTCAGCTACAAGTAGAAGACTAATTCCTTTCCGAACCGTAAAAGGCGTTCGACATGAGTCAAAGTAAGAGAGCTTACGGTACCGCTCCAAGTGGCTTCCAGCAGCTTCTTCAATCCTGGATTCTTATAGCTTAATCCTGAACCTAGTTCAGAAATAACTTCATCGAACCCATTGTCTTTGAAGCGTTGACTTTGAGATTAACGATCTGATTTTTGATCGTGGCTGCAGACTCGGACTTAACTGATATGCCGGCGCTCTTTTGGTTTTCTCAAATGAGAGCAGGAAGAAGAGGAAAAATGTCGATGATTTCCAACAGTGCGCAGAGTCTCAGACAATTTACCAGCACTGCACCAGCGACGGATGGTTGCGGAACTAACACCCGATTTATCTGCTAGTTGCCCAACCGACAGGAGAGAGAAATCAACAGTTATCTAAAAAGGTAGGTGTTATCATAATTTGTACAAGATTAAGAAGCAATTTGATGACTAGTTTTTAACCCTCCTTATGATTTTCCTAATTAACTAACATCCTACCTCGTCCAATAATAGCTGAACCACCACCTTTTATTACTCCATATAGAGCCGCCGAAGCGTCCCTATATGGACGTCTGAGCTATTCCACAGTAACGCTCTTAGCAAGGTTCCTTGGCTTATCGACATCGGTACCTCTTACTAATGCGGTGTGGTAAGCAAGAAGCTGCAAAGGAAGGACATGAAGAATAGGAGATAAGTCACCGTAGTTTTCCGGTAGCTTTATCACATGGATTCCGTCGGACGGCTCGATATTGGAGTCCGCATCAGAGAATACAAAAAGCACACCCTTTCTGGCTCTGACTTCCTGCATATTGCTCTTAAGCTTCTCGATCAATTCATCATTCGGAGCAACTGTAACGACGGGCATATTACCGTCTACTAAAGCTAAGGGTCCGTGCTTTAATTCACCTGCAGGATATCCTTCAGCGTGGATGTAGCTGATTTCTTTGAGCTTGAGAGCACCTTCCAAAGCGATTGGGTAATGAGCACCGCGGCCGAGGAACAATGCATTGTTCTTATCAGCAAAAAGCTCAGCCCACGTCTTAATTTCCGGTTCTTGTTTAAGAACAACGTCCATGCTCTTCGGCAAATGACGGAGCTCTCTAATGGCCTGCTCTTCTCTTTCCGGGGTAAGTCTGCCTTTTTCCTTGCAAATGGCAAGAGCCAGCAAATAAAGAGCTGCCAACTGGGTAGTAAAAGCCTTTGTAGAAGCAACGCCGATTTCAACACCGGCTCTGGTAATGTAGTGAGCCTTCGTTTCCTTGACCATTGCGCTCGTAGCTACATTGCAAATGGTCATGGTCATATCCATGCCGAGATCTTGAGCATGTCTCAAAGCAGCAAGCGTGTCTGCAGTCTCCCCCGACTGAGAAATAGTCAGCACGAGCGTGTCGAGATCGGGAACGGATTCTCTGTACCGGTATTCGCTGGCGATTTCAACGTCAACCGGAACCTTTGCAATAGATTCAATCCAATACTTTCCGATCATGCCGGCGTAATAGCTGGTACCGCAGGCAATAATCAAAACTCTCTTGAGTCTCTTGAACATTTCCGGAGCTTCAAAGCCGAAAATGGCCCCGGTAATACCTTGCACGCCTTCTAAAGTATCGGCAATGGCTCTCGGCTGTTCAAAAATTTCTTTTTGCATGTAGTGGTTGTAATTGCCGAGAGAAATTTCAGAAGAAAACTCGTGAATGATGGAAACCGGACGTTCGATGGTTTTGTATTCTTCTCCTTCTTTATGCCAAATGACAACTTTTTCCGGAGTAACGTCAACTACATCGCCGTCTTCAAGATAAATGAATTTGTCTGTCACGCCTGCCAATGCGATTGGGTCAGAGGCAACAAAGTTTTCGCCTTCTCCTAGAGCAGCCACTAACGGAGCAGCTTTCTTCGTAGCAACCACTCGGTTGGGTTCCTTAATGCAAGTGAGAGCGATGGCATAAGCACCTCTAAGACGCTGGACTGCCTTTTCAACGGCTTTAAGAAGGTCTCCTTCGTAGAGGCTGTGGACTAAGTGAACAATAACTTCAGTATCTGTTTGACTTAAGAATTCATAGCCTTTTTCGATCAGTTCTTCTCTGATTTCCTCATAGTTCTCGATGATCCCGTTATGAACTACAGCCATCATATTGTGAGAAAAATGAGGATGGGTATTGCAGATTTCCGGCGCACCATGAGTTGCCCATCTAGTATGAGCAATACCGGTGAGACCGCTAAGATTTTCAATCTTAGTCTGTTCAATTAGTGCATTAACTCTTTTTACTGTTCGAGTTCTTTTAAGCTTACTCTCGTCAACAATAGCAATACCGCAGGAGTCATAGCCGCGATACTCTAAACGTCTCAATCCCTCCGTGAGGATTGGAACGACATCTCTTTTACTGCTTGCTGCGACAATACCGCACATATTCTTTAACTCTCCAAATCTTTATTTTTTGGTTGGTCTCGGCCAACCTGGAATTGTCACAGGCTTCGCTCTGCGGACAAATAAACAATCTTCCGGCACATCTCTGGTCACTGTGGCTCCGGCGCCTACAGTGGAGTGTTTATGAACCGTTACCGGCGCTACTAATTGAGTATCGCTGCCGATGAAACAGTCATCTTCAATGACAGTGCGGAATTTATTAACGCCATCATAATTGCATGTAATGGTGCCTGCACCAATATTGACGTTAGAACCCATGTCGCAGTCGCCGATATAGGAAAGATGATTAACCTTGCTTCCCTTACC
>ENA-OPRT01000486-OPRT01000486.1-human-gut-metagenome-genome-assembly--contig:-NODE-486-length-20214-cov-3.103477_pt1 | contig 20214 bp, 14 predicted proteins | sample MGYA00241895_ERZ501884 | MGnify/ENA primary metagenome ERZ501884 (study PRJEB25962, sample SAMEA2042225) | human gut metagenome | biome: human gut; feature: human-associated habitat; material: faeces...
TTCCTACAAATATTATTCTCCGAAGAGAACCTTCTGTGACTGTCTGCGCATGAACAATAAGATGCCGGAGGAAGTAAAAGAAGAAATCCTCACCTGGTGCCGGAAACAGAAATATTCCAAAGAAGAGATTCTGGAATACGCGAACAAGCTCCGTGCGGTAAAAAATATCGAGGAAGAGTATCAGAAATAAAATTTCACAGGAATAGATAAGGGAAACTCCCGACGGAAGATCTTATACGAGAAATTCTGCCGGGAGTTTCTGCGTGTATATCGGATGGTTACGCATACACGATTTCCTCGTATGTTCCCCTGTGTCATTCGCAAAAATCGCATAAAATGAGAAGCAAAGAGCAATACTTGACTAGCCGAACGGGAAACGTGGCGATACAATAGAGGCAACAAATTTCGGGAGGATTTTACCTATGAGTAAAGAGACGAGAGAGTATGCAAAACAGCTGGTTTCCCAGATGACGCTGGAAGAAAAAATGAGCCAGATGGTCTATCAGTCACCGGCGATCGAGCGTCTTGGCATTCCGGCATACAACTGGTGGAATGAAGCGCTGCACGGCGTGGCAAGAGCTGGTGTGGCAACGGTATTTCCGCAGGCTATTGGCCTTGCAGCAACGTTTGATAAAGAGCTGCTGCAGGAGATCGGTGATGTTGTTTCTACCGAGGGACGTGCAAAATTCAACGAGTTTTCGAGAAAAGGCGACCGCGGCATCTACAAAGGCCTGACCTTCTGGGCACCGAACGTCAACATTTTCCGTGATCCGAGATGGGGCCGCGGCCATGAGACATATGGTGAGGACCCGTATCTGACCGGTGAGCTCGGATGCGCCTACATCCGCGGATTACAGGGACCTGACCCGGATCACCCGAAGGCAGCGGCGTGTGCCAAACATTTCGCCGTCCACAGCGGCCCAGAGGCGATCCGCCATGAGTTTGACGCAAGAGTCAGCAAACATGATCTGTATGACACCTATCTGTATGCCTTCAAACGCTGTGTCAAGGATGCAAAAGTCGAGGCAGTCATGGGTGCGTATAACCGTGTCAACGGTGAACCGGCATGCGGAAGCAAGACATTGTTAAAGGACATCCTGCGCGATGAGTTCGGCTTTGAAGGCCATGTTGTCTCCGACTGCTGGGCAATCATAGATTTCCATGAGCACCACAGAGTGACCAAAAATGTAGAGGAGTCCGCAGCGCGTGCTGTCAACAACGGCTGTGACCTGAACTGCGGCGTTGCTTTCCTGCATCTGCCGAAAGCATACGAGGATGGCCTGGTATCCGAAGAGGCAATCACCGCGGCAGTTGAGCGCCTGATGGAAATCCGCATCCGCCTCGGTATGATGAAAGACTATCCGTCACCGTACGAAGATCTGTCCTACGATCTAGTCGAGTGCAAGGAGCATGTTGATCTGTCCGTCGAGGCAGCGAGAAGAAGTATGGTTCTGCTGAAAAATGAAAACAATATGCTGCCGCTCGATGTGAAGAAGATCCGCAGTATCGCCGTGATCGGACCGAACGCGAACTCGAGAGCAGCGCTGGTTGGAAACTATCAGGGAACATCGTCCAGATACATCACACCGCTGGAAGGAATTCAGCAGTATGTCGGTGATGATGTGAGAGTGACATACGCAGAGGGCTGTCATCTGTATAAAAATAAAGTCGAAGGACTCGGCGAGGACAAAGACCGTTTCAAAGAGGCTGTCATTGCCGCTGAGCACGCAGACGTTGTCGTTCTGTGCCTTGGACTTGATGCAACTGTTGAGGGCGAGGAAGGCGATGCCGGAAACGAATACGCGAGCGGCGATAAGCTGGGCCTCAATCTGCCGGGCTTACAGGAGGAACTGCTTGAGACAATCACAGCGGTTGGAAAACCGGTAGTCCTCGTTCTCTCGGCAGGAAGTGCCATCGACCTGTCCTGGGCCGAGGAGCATGTACCGGCTATTCTTGACAGCTGGTATCCGGGTGCGCGCGGCGGAAAAGCCGTGGCAGAGGCGCTGTTCGGCGATTATGCACCGAACGGAAAACTGCCGGTGACTTTCTATCAGGGAACAGAAAATCTGCCGGAGTTCACCGATTACAGCATGGCAGGACGAACCTACCGCTATACTGATAAAAATATTCTGTATCCATTTGGATATGGACTGACGTATGGAACAATTTCCTACAGCGGCGCAAAAACGGAGCAGGAGACGAGCGCGGTGCTCGACGATGTGACCGTGTGCACGAAGGTGAAGAATGAGAGTGCATATCCGCTGCATGAGAGCGTAGAGGTTTATGTGAAATACAAAAACGCACAGCCGGGTGAGCCAGGCTTCCAGTTAAAAGGCATCGCGTGCGTGGAACTGCAGGCAGGAGAAGAAAAAGAGGTTTCCGTGACACTGCATGCAAGAGATTTTGCTGTTATCACAGAGGACGGCGGATGTGTCGTACGGCCGGGCGAGTATGAAATCTCCATCGGCGGACAGCAGCCGGGCGAAAGAAGCCGCGCGTTGACAGGACGTGAGACAGAGATTCTGACGGTCAGAAAAGAAGGAAATGAAGAGAACGTCGAGTATTAAGTATTAGATAGAAATTGAAAAACGAAGAGGGAGGTGGAATCGTCTGCCTCCCTCTTTTGGTGACAGAATGGAGAGACAGGATATGAGTACATTATGGTATATAAAACCAGCCGCAGAGTGAGAGGAAGCACTGCCGCTCGGCAATGGACGGCTTGGTGCGATGATCGCTGGAAATCTGCCGAACCTGCTTCATTTCCAGACCGGCGGACTGTATGGTGCTGCATCTTCGTGCACCGAAGGGAAAAGTGTCGGTTGAGGGGATGCTGAACCGTGCAAAATATTTTGACCGTACAGGAAAGGTCAACGATCACACGATTTATCTGAGCGGAAACCTCGGAAAAAATGCCCTGGAATTTGCCATGTGCCTGTTGGCAAAAGCAACGGGCGGCCGTGTGTATACCATGGGTCATACTCTGGTGATCGAAGAGGCAGATGAGGCCGTGTTGTACTTCGACGCGGACAGTACGTTCCGTTCTGCGAAGGAAGAGGTTGCCGCATGGGAGCCGCGTGTGCAGGATGTGCTGGCAGAGAAGATTACCGAAAAGCTGGAGCGCGCGATGGTGCAGAGCAGAGAACACAAAATCATTCTCCTTCCGGCGCTGCCGAAGGCGTGGGATCATGGAGAAGTGAAAGGCCTGCAGCTGGTTGGAAATGCATCGATTGCACTTGCGTGGGAGAATGGAAAACTGACACGGTGTGCGGTTACGGCGGATCAGGCGTATGAAGGGGAAGTTGTGTATGGAGAGATGCGTCAAGCGGTAAAACTGGAAAAAGGTGAGACAGTTATTCTGGATGCGGTATTGCAGCTGCTTGAATCATAAACATGAAGATAGAAAATGCCGGGCAGAGAAAAATCTGTCCGGCGTTTTCAGCATATGTAAAGACTATAAGGCGATGGAGGAAAAAGAAGCTTCTTCTGTCAGCAGCAGGTGATAGTAATGCTCGGAATAGCGGCAGAGATAACCAGGCATTCCCCGATAAGAACTGGTTTCTAAAAACGCGGCTGCGACGCAGGTGCGGCATATCGGTTGCAAACGGCATTGACAGCATTGGGAACTTAGGGAAATCTTCTGTGCAGCGGCGGAAACTTTTTCCCAGGCGGAAATAAATCCAAGATCAAAAACAGGGGCGGAGATTTCGGATAACATCACACAGGGGAAAAGAAAGCCCTGCCAGTTGATGAAGAAGGAGCAGTTTCCGGCAAGACAGGAGATATGACCATTGCCCCGTGGAAAAGACGGATTGTTGACGCGGTGGATGGATTCATGAACGTACTGCCGGAAAATATCGCTGGTCAGCTGCAGTTTCAGTGTCTGCAGGGCAAGCGCAGCGGCGTCTTCCGGGTTCAGGCGGACCTGAGCATCAAAAGGAAGGGAGCGTTCCCGGACGGCGGGCATCATATAGTGATCGGCATGAACGGGGACTCCAAGCTTTTCTCCGAGAACAAAGATTTTTGGAAAATCATGCGCGTTCTTTTTAGTGACGCTACAGCTGATTTTGACATCAACGTTTCGTTCGCGGAGCAGACGGATGGCGCGGACGGTCTGATCAAAGCCCTGGGGGTAATGGCAGAGACGGTTATAGGAAGCGGCATCGGCACCGTAGAGCGTGATGTTAATGCGGCGCGGCCTGTACTCAGCAAAAAAATCAGCCCAGGATTCGCCCAGCAGGGTTCCATTGGTGTTGATGGTAAGAATCATGCCCATGTTTCGAAGCTCAAGATATAGTGTTTTGAAATCAGGAAAGAGAAGTGGTTCACCGCCGGTCAGAAGAAGAAAAAGTGTACCGGCTTTTTGCATCTGCTGTGCAAGCAGAATCCATTCATCAACTGTGCGGAGTTGTCCCTGACATTCCATTTCTGAACGGGACAGACGGACATAACACATGTCGCAGTTCATATTGCAGAGTGGCAGAAGTTCAAGCGCGCCGGTAATAGGAATGTGCTGCTGGCGCGCTTTCTGGAGAAAAGAACGCTCGAAGGTGGAAGCGTCGTCCATGTAGTTCATAAAGGTTCCTCCGAAAAAAGTGGTTTGATGAACCAATTATTAATAGGTATAGTAAAGGATCGAAACGAGTGGGTTCGATCCTTTTGCTGTGGTTTGAAAAATTATTATTTAGTGGAAAAATCAGGATTTGGCGGTTTCCCAAGTATGGATGTCTAATCTGGTAGTACAATGAACGTTTGTACCATTTTCGGTCCAGATGACAACGGGGGTTGCTTCATCATCGCGGGTAGACTGGTCATCTATAAAACCACTGATAAATCCACTATCAGATTCCGCTTCATGAGTCTTGTTACAAGGATGATATCTAGAAAATTGAGCTTGAGAGCCCCAGCCTCCCCATGAGCCTTTTTTTGCGATATATTTTTTTTGCCCAGATCCATCATAATAATAAACATTATAATTATGACCGTATTGTCCAGCATCGCAGACAAATTTATAAACTTTCCCGCTATCCCCGCAGGCCGCCACATATTCATTTGCAGCAAATTCCTGAACCTCAATAACAGGTTCCATCCACTCTTTCTTCATAACGATATAACCTCCTCTAATAATGCATACCTTAAAGTATTATGCACAAAATTTAAAGCAGAATTTTGAATCGTATCTTCCGCAGCCTCATATTCCTCTAACGCCTGTGCAACGACTTCCGAAATGGTACGTGGCTGCTGAAAAGCATTCCAGAGAAATGCAGCGGTATCGTTTGGAACCATCACTGCATTCGAAATCTGACAGGCAGTCCCAACGGGAATAATCGCATATTCCCCTGCAATTTCACGCAGCAGATAATCGGAATTGACACGATATTTTTTTTCATTTATCTTTTGTAACAAATCCGACCGGGTCGGAGAAGCAATCGGTTCCATCACAAACTCCCCTCTTGCAAAATGCTGTGCCTTTTCAGGCAGAAAGTATTTCTGCAGTCAGCAAGAAAAATATGTAGAATGTTCGCAGAAATAAATTACATTTATCATTACAAAAAGATTATAGAAGAAGAACTAGGAAAAGTCAAGTAAAAACTGGAAAAAGATGGGAATGTAATCTGCTCAAAAACGAAAAACAAATCGCTGTGTGCGGACACTCCAGCGGTATCTGTGCGTGAGCCGTCCGAGACGATTTGGAAAATCTATGGCAGCGGATATGCTGGCGGCTTATTATGACAGAAGCACAGACACCGATGCACTATTTCAGAATTTAAAAATCGGCAGAAGTGAAACATATAAAAAACATCGGAATCAGTATGATGTAATAAAAACCAATATGCAGGAATTTTTAAGCGCAACAAGCGGCATTGACGAAATGCTGCGCATGCTGAACGACTATCTGATTTTTGATCTCAGAGAGCAGTACAGTCAGGTGCGCTTCCGTGATGAAAAGAATCTGGTACAGGTAATGAAAGATCTGACATACGATAACGAAAAAGAAAACGTATCCATTCCAAACCGTGAAGTATCCCAGGAGTATATCAACGCGATCAGCAGATTTTCATTCTGCAATACAACGATGAAGACTCGCTGTGGAAGAATATTTTTATCATTATTCTCGGTTCCTGCGTGTTCCGTGTGATCTGGGTGTACACGATTTTCATGTATTTCCATACCATTACGTCACTGTATCTGCTATATATCTTTTCGTGGACAATTACCGGTGCGGCGGAGATCCTGTATTTCCGGCATGGCTATAAAACGCTGCAGATCAGTCAAAAATAAAATTACGTATTTAATTACAAAAAGACTCCAAAGATTGACGGAGTCTCTTTTTTTTGTTATCATAAATGCGGAAAAAGGGATCGTGATACGTTGCGGAGAGAAGGGAAGATCATGGGGAGAAAGAGGAGTTTTTGATGGAAAAAACATTTCAGACAGGGAGTTTTTCCTTCCGGCTGAAGTTTCCGGAAGAGCTGGTACTTCCGGTGGATATGGAAAAATTTTTGGTGAAAACGGATTCTGCGGATTATACATATATCATTACGGCCGTCGACATATTGCCGGAAGCGGAGGGAGAGCTGATTGTGGATCGGGTCGATCTGCAGGTGTTTCATACAAAAGAAGGATTGGAGAGCCGCCGGATCGGTGTGAAAGGAGAAGCGCGTCCTTATGCATTTTACCGTGAGACTGCGCAAAATCGTGCGGAGGTTTTCGTCGGCAGGTGGTATCTGGCAGAAGTTGAAAAGTATGAAGTTGTTTTTCTTTCCCTCCTTGCCCTGGAGCGCCGTCTGGCAGAGCAGCCGTGCCTGATTCTGCACTGTGCATACACGGAGTATCAGGGGAAAGCAATGCTCTTTTCTGCACCGTCGGGAACGGGCAAAACCACGCAGGCGGGACTCTGGGAACAGTACCGGGGAAGCCGTACCGTAAATGGGGATAAGGCATTGCTGGAATATGACGGCACAGCGTGGACAGCAAACGGCTGGCCGGTCTGCGGAACATCAGGAGTCTGCGAAAACAAAAAGCTCCCGGTCGGATGCATTGTAATGCTGAGCCAGGCAAAGACGAATCAGGCGTGGCGGCTGCGTCCGGCAGAGGCATTTACGAGTCTGTACGGACAGATCACCATGAACCGCTGGGACAGGGAGGGACTGGTACACAGTCTTGACCTTCTCGAACAGCTTGCTGGAAAAGTTCCGGTGTATCATCTGGCGTGCGACATTTCAGAAGATGCGGTGAAAACGCTGGAGCAGGAGATCGGGACCGGTTCGTTCGAATGTGAAACATATGCAGCTGCACTGCACAAAAACATGATTCAGAAAAGGGAGAAACATGCATGAAAATGATGGATACACGTGCCTATGTCGGAATGCTGAAAGAACTTGTAGAGCAGGACAGAGAAGTGCGTATGGTGATTTCCGGGAGCAGCATGGCGCCGTTTCTGATTCATGGACGCGACAGTATTTTCTTCCGAGCGCCGGAGCGGGAACTTCGGAAAGGTGATATCGTATTTTACGAGCGGCCGGGCGGACAGTTTGTCGTGCATCGGATCTGCCGCGTTCATGCAGACGGTTATGACATAATCGGGGATGCACAGACGGAAATCGAGCATCATGTGCAACGGAAGCGGATCTTTGCACGGGTGACAAAAGTGGAACGAAAAGGAAAAATACTTGTACCGGGAACGTTCTGGTGGGAGTTTTTTGCACAGGTCTGGATTCGCATCATCCCGCTTCGCCCGATTCTGATGCATGGATATGCCCGGTTATTCGGTGTGGATAAAAAGAAAAATGATGCGTGCAGAGAAAATGAAAGGAAAAGAAGATGATTACAGAAACAGAAACCGCATTCCTTGCGGTGATTCGTGCGTTTTTGACAGAAGAAAAAGCATCGCCGGCGGAAATTCAGGGGCTGACAGAAAAACAATGGAATCATCTGTTTGTCCTCGCGGCACAGCATTCGCTGCTGTCAGCGGTCTACGATGTTGTGGGCAAAACACCGGAATTTGCAGAGCTTCCGGATGAGCTTCGCAGACAGGTAAAAACGCAGGCGATGCAGAGCATTTTGCAGCAGGTTTCGCGTACAGCGCTGTTTCTTACAGATGAAAAGGAGCTGGAGCAGCTGGGCGTGCAGCCGCTGGTGATGAAAGGGATTGTGTGCAGAAGTCTCTATCCGAAACCGGATCTGCGCCCGTCCGGGGATGAGGATCTGCTGATTCAGGCAAAGGATTTTGCGGCAGTAGATGCCTGTTTTATGCGGAAGGGCTTTGTGCGGGACAAAGAAGCCGCAATGCCGGATGGCACCAAAGACGGTATTGTCCCGGAAGAGATGGGCTACATTCATCCGAAAACAGGAGCCTTCTATGAAATACATACCAGACTGTTCAGTACGGAATCGTCTGCCTATGGTTATCTGAATCGTGCATTTTCCGATGTTTTTGCGCATCCATCCCGGGTGGAAGTACAGGGACAGAGCATTTTTACCTTAGAAGAAACGCATCATCTTTTCTACCTTCTCTGCCACAGCTTCAAGCATTTTCTTCATGGCGGCGTCGGGATCCGTCAGATCTGTGATATGGTACAGATGATTCGTATCTATGGAAGAAAAATAGACTGGGAAATGTTCTGGCAGCTGTGCGAAGAGTATCACATGACGTGCTTCTGCATCAATCTGCTGGATATCGGCGAGCGGTATCTGGGCTTTTCTTATGAAGCAAGTGGGGCAGTCCGTGCCACAAAGAAGCTTCGCCCGGATTCCGAAGCGCTTCTGATCGATATTCTCGATGCCGGTTCGTTCGGAAAATCGAGCGCGGGACGGATCCACAGTGCGAACATTACCCTGTATGCGGCAGAGACCGGGGCGGAAAAGCACATAGCAGGGGGAATCTGGAAATCGCTGGTTCCGGAAGCTTCCTATATGAAAAACAAGTATCCCTATGCGGCGAGGTATCCGTTTCTGCTCCCGGCTGCATATGTGCAGCGGATCCTGAAATGGCTGGGACAGGGAGGCAAAGAACAGAAATCGAGCATTGAAGTGGGCGCGGGACGTGTCGAGCTGCTGAAAAAATACGATATGATCCGCACCGCAGACTGGAAAAAGAGAGGAGACGCGCATGCAGGAAGAATCCAAAGAGAAAAGTAAAGACGTTTCCTTTGAGTCTCTCCGCATCCTGTCGGAGCGATGGAAAAACGGAACGTTCTCGGAAATCATCGATGACTGGAAATGGATTTTTGGCTACAGCGCGCGCTATAAGGGTGCGATTGTTTTTTATACGATTCTCGGTATCTTAAGCACTTCGCTTGGGCTTGTCGGCAGCGTGGCAGGAAAATATCTGATCGATATCATCACCGGATACCAGATACAGAAGCTCCCGTTGCTGCTTTGCATCATGATCGGAAGCACCGTGTTCAGCCTTGGGTTTGAGAGTGTCATCAACCGCATTTCAACGAAGCTTGGTATCGCCATCAACAACGACATCCAGGCGGATATTTTTGACAAAATCGTTGATGCGGACTGGCTGGAAATCAGCAAATATGCAAACGGTGACGTACTCAACCGTTTCAACGGCGACATTGGAACGGTCAGCGGCAACGCAATCAGCTGGCTCCCGACGATTATCATTGCCGTGTATCGGTTTATTGCCACCTTTTTCGTAATTCTGCATTATGACTGGGTCATGGCACTGATTGCTTTTTTAAGCGCACCGTTCCTGCTTCTGATGTCGCGGTTTATGATCCGCCGTCAGCGGGAATACAGCAAAGAAGTACGCGAGATGAGCAGTAATCTGATGAGCTTTGAGGTAGAAGCGTTCTACAATTTTGATACGATCAAGTCGTTTGGCATCGCACCGTATTACAGTAAAAAGATGCGCTGGTGGCAGGGACTTTTCAAGGACATCAGCCTGAAATATAATCTGTTTACGATTAAAACCAATATTGTAATGTCTATTCTCGGGAGTGCGGTGGAGTTTACGGCGTTCGGATACTGCCTGTTCCGTCTGTGGACGCACGACATTACCTATGGAACCATGACGCTGTTCCTGCAGCAGCGGAGTAATCTTTCCGGCGCGTTTGGAAACGTGATTTCGATTATTCCGTCCTTCCTCAACAGCTCCGTCTCGGCGCACCGGATCCGTGAGCTCGTAGAGCTGCCAAAAGAGGTCCATATCCCGGATAGCGCCAAGCTCGATCCACTGGCCAAGGATGGCTTCCGGGTACAGATGCATGGGGTAGAATTTTCTTATATAGAAGGAAACAAAGTAATCACCAGATCGGAGTTTCAGGCCGCCCCCGGCGAGATTGTAGCGTTGGTTGGCCCGTCCGGCGAGGGAAAAACAACGATGATCCGCCTGATTCTCGGCCTTATCCGCCCGCAGGAGGGGGAAACCGTGATCATTGCTTCAAACGGAAAAACGGTTCCCATGAACGCCGAAACGCGTCATCTCTTCGCTTATGTGCCGCAGGGAAATACGATCCTTTCCGGCACAATCGCCGAAAATATGCGCATGGTAAAAGAGGATGCGACCGACGAGGAGATCATCGAAGCGCTCAAAATCTCCTGCGCCTGGGATTTCGTCCAGCATCTGCCGGATACCATCAACAGCCGCGTCGGGGAACGTGGCCGCGGTTTCTCCGAAGGCCAGTCCCAGCGGCTTGCCATCGCCCGTGCCGTCCTCCGCGATGCCCCGGTGCTGCTTCTCGATGAAGCCACCTCGGCACTGGATGTCACGACGGAACGAAACGTCCTCCGAAACATCATCCGTCAGCGTCCCAACAAAACCTGTATCGTTACGACGCACCGTCCGAGTGTCCTCGGCCTCTGCCAGAGAGTCTATCGTGTCATGAATGGAACCGTGGCCGAACTCGATGGGGCAGAAGGGGCAAAGATGGTGGAAGATTTTTGACAGAAAAAAGACACAAAAAGGACACAAAGGTCGGAAGAGTGATACTTCAAAGTCAAATCAGTTATAGAGTTGTAAGTCAAAATCCTGCTATAATACAACCATCAAAGGTCACACAACACGCTACGTGAAAAGGAGAAAAAGTATGAAGAAAAAAGTGTTAGCAGGCATTCTTGCAGCAACTATGGCATTTTCCATGGCAGCATGCGGAAGCACAGGATCCAGTTCTGATTCCGGTTCCTCCGCAGCTTCCGGAAGCACAGCAAAGACAGAGGAAAAAGGCGAGCCGTACACTGTAACTATGGTACTGCAGGGCAGCCAGCAGCAGGATGAAGAGAGAATCGAAGAAAAAATCAACGAGATTCTGGAGCCGGAGCTGAATGCAAAGCTCGATATCGTTGTTCTTCCGTGGGCAAGCGCATCTCAGCAGTTACAGCTGATGCTTTCCGGCGATGAGAAAATCGATCTTCTGTACACAAGTGCAACAACAGCTGTACAGTATATGCATTCCGGCCAGATCATGGATATGTCTGAACTGATTGACAAATACGGCACAAACCTGAAAGATATCTATGGCGATTATTGTCACGAATTACTTGACAAGAATTAGCTTGAACACAGATTGATGGGTTTGTCTATGGCGTTCCGAACCAGATCGAACGAGGCAGCATTCCAGCCATCTTCATGAGAAAAGACCTGGTAGAAAAGTATAATATCAATACCGATGAAATCAAAGAGCCGAAGGATATGGAGAAAGTATTTGAGACCGTACAGGCAGGCGAGCCTGATATGACAATGCTGTTCTCCAGCAACAACAGTGATACGCCTCTGAGCCGTCTGTCCCGCGCTGATGGACTTGGCGATGCCAACACGGGCGCTCTGATGGATCAGACCAACAGCACAACCGTAGAAAACTACTTTGCAAGCGACTGGTACAAGGAGACTGCAACTATGCTGCATGACTGGTATCAGAAAGGCTATATCAGCAAGGATGCCGGAACAAACACAGAAAACTGGAGAACCGTATGCAAAGCAGGAAATCTCTTCTCCTTGTTCTTTGCTTATCATCCAGGTACCCCGGTTGAGTTCCAGAGCTCCACAGGATATGAGTTTGAAATCGTACCGTTCTATGATCAGCCGATCATCAACTCATCCTCTTACGGCGGAATTATCTTCTCTGTAGCACAGAACTCCGAAAATCCGGAAAAAGCAATGCAGGTTCTCGATTATATCTATGGCAGCCCGGAGGTCATGAACCTTCTGAACTGGGGCGAAGAGGGAACCGACTACGTAGTAGAAGATGAAGAAAACGGAATCATCAACTACCCGGACGGTGTAACAGCAGACAATGCAGGCTACAGCTTTAACTGTGGATGGGAGCTTCCGAACCAGTTCATCGCATACAAATGGGATGGATCTGACCCGCAGCTCTGGGACAAAATGCAGGAGTTCAACGCTTCCGGTATCGAGTCGAAAGCACTGGGATTTGTCTTTGATAACAGCGAATATGCGGATCAGGTATCAGCCCTGAACAACGTAATCAGCCAGTACAACGGCGCACTTAGCAGCGGCTCCGGAGATCCGGAAGAACTGCTTCCACAGTTCCTGGAGGCACTGGACGATGCGGGAATCGATGATGTCATTGCTGCAAAGCAGGAGCAGCTGGATGCATTTCTTGCAAAGAAATAGGCTAATTTGTAAAAAGAACACGACCGGGGCGGAAGAAAATCCGGTGTGATACAGTAACCGAAGGCTCCACTCTTACTAGAAAAGATGTGGAGCCTTCTCTGTGAAAGAACCTGAAAAAACAGCCCTCATAAAAGGAGACACGCTTTATGAAAAAAGCAGAGGTTAAAAAAGGAAAAAAGAAAAACGTGCTGAAGGAATACTGGCCGCTTTATCTGATGATGCTTCCGGCACTTCTGTATCTGCTGATCAACAACTATATCCCGATGGCAGGTATGGTGATTGCGTTTAAAAAACTGAATTTTGCGAAAGGTATCTGGGCAAGCCCGTGGGCAGGACTTAAAAACTTCAAGTTCCTGTTTGCTTCCAAGGATGCATGGATTATTACAAGAAACACGTTGCTGTATAACGTTGCATTTATTCTTGTAAACATGGTAGTCGGAATTGCCATTGCGATTCTGATTACGGAGGTAAGAAACACAAAGCTCAAAAAGATATATCAGAGTGCGATTCTTCTTCCGTTCCTGATGTCCATGGTTATCTTAAGCTACATCGTATATGCGCTTCTGAGTGCAGAAAATGGTCTTGTCAACAACTCGATCCTTCCGTTGTTCCACATTGACCCGATTCAGTGGTACCAGAAACCGAAATACTGGCCGGCGGTCCTGATCATCGCGAACTGCTGGAAGGGCGTAGGATACGGATGCCTGATCTACATTGCATCGCTGATCGGTATCGATCCTTCCTTCTATGAGGCTGCCAGACTGGACGGCGCAAGCAAATGGCAGGAGATTACGAAAATCACACTGCCGAGCCTCGTTCCGACCATCATCACCCTGCTGCTTCTCAGCATCGGAAGAATTTTCTATTCCGATTTCGGTCTGTTCTATCAGGTACCAATGAACTCCGGTGTTCTGTTCCCGACCACAAACGTTATCGATACCTATGTATACCGCGCCCTGATTGAGCAGGGAAATATCAGTATGTCATCTGCAGCCGGTGTATACCAGTCTCTGGTAGGCTTCTGTGTCGTAATGTTGAGTAACTGGATTGTCCGCAGAGTAGACAAAGACCAGGCATTATTCTAGGAGGATGGAAGTATGACAAATTCAAAAAAAGCAAAACGTTTCCAGTTCTGGATTAATGTAGTACTCATTCTGATTACGTTATCCATTGTACTGCCGTTTGTACTCGTATTTATTTCCTCGCTGACCGATGAAAACACACTGATCCGCAACGGATATTCGTTCTTCCCGGAGAAATTCAGCTTTTATGCTTACTCCTATATCATCCGTCAGGGTGAGAAAATCCTGAGAGCGTACGGAATCACCGTTTTTGTAACGATTGTTGGTACCGCTGCAAATATTGCGATGTCCGCTCTGTTGGCATATCCGCTTTCTGTTAAAAAACTGCCGTACCGCAGAGCAATTACCTTTTTCGTATTCTTTACGATGCTGTTCAACGGCGGACTGGTGCCGACCTACTTGATGTATGTAAATTATCTTCACATCAAAAACACGATCTGGGCGTTGATTGTTCCGGGCTTCCTGTTAAGTGCAAACAACGTGCTGATGATCCGAAGCTACTTTAACACCAGTATCCCGGACGCGCTGTTCGAGGCGGCCAAAATCGATGGCGCAGGACACATGAAGATTTTCACCAGCATCACACTGCCGCTTGGAAAACCGATTCTGGTAACCATGGGACTGTTTTCCGCACTTGGCTATTGGAATGACTGGACAAATGGTTTATACTATTTATCAGGAAATGAAGGCCAGAAGCTTTACAGTATCCAGAACCTGCTGAACCAGATGATCACCGATATTCAGTACCTGGCAAGTGGAAAAGTAACTGGAAATATCGGTGCCGAGGTGGCAAAGCTGCCGACAACCTCGATCCGTATGGCAATCGCATTTATCGCCATGCTGCCGCTGTTTATCATCTATCCGTTCCTTCAGAAATACTTCGCAGAAGGTATCACACTTGGCGCGGTAAAGGGATGATTTTCCATGCAGGAATAAAAAAGAGAAACATTTCGGTGTTTCCGACATAAATCAGAAAAACAGTACAGACTCATGGAAACATGAGGTGTACTGTTTTTCTGCTGTATTATATTCAGAAAAAAAGATCAGTTCGTAAAATCAAACACGGAAAAATTTCGAGCGTACCGGAACAGAAAAAAGGAGGAAACTTCATGCGTATTTCAAAACAGACGAAAAAAACAACACTGGCGCAGCAGGGGCGTTATCTTTTGATCTGCCTGCTGAGTATGCTGCTGCTTTTTCTGGCTGGGAGCGTGCTTATTCTGAACCGGACGCAGCGGCAGGTATATGAGCAGCTGGAAGAGATTTCAAAGCTGTATACGGATGAGCTGGATAACCGTTTTTTTCGAATCAGCCGAAACCTGTTCTCGACTGTAATGGACGGCTCCAACCCGGATTCTGCGTTCTGGAAATATATGGATCTGATGGAGAAGGATCAGTATGAGGAATATGTCATTACGCAGCTGCGAAGGAATTATGTATCTGCAGCGTGGGATTTTGGAACGGATTACAATGTTTTTCTCTATACGCAGAAGGATGACAGCTTATATCAGCTGAGCATTTCCTCCGACGGGCTTTACGCCGTTGACCCGTATCTGCAGGAGGCACTGAAGCGCCGGATCAAAAGCCTGTCGCAGCAGGCGTATGCAGTCAAGAAAAAATGGACCGTGATGTGCCAGGGAGACGATATTTATATGCTCAAGGTAGCGCAGAGTCAGGGCGTTGGACTCGGCTGCTACGTCAATCTGAAGACAATTCTGGAACCGTTCTCTGAACTGTCTCTTGGGAAGAGCGGCTATGTCAGCCTCGTTGACCAGAACGGAAAAAGCATCGGAATACTGACGGAAAAAGGAATTGTAACGGACGATTCGAAAATTGATACTGACAATTACACCTTCCGGCAAGAGCTTTCACAGGCGCCGTTTGAAATCCGGATTAAGATTTCCTGGACGGGAGTCTTAAATCTGATGACGGGAAGTGTGTTTGCCCTTCTCGGCGTTGCTTTTCTGATGGTCATTGCGGGTTCCTTGCTTTTGTTCCATCTGGAAAGCAAAATTCTAAGGCCGGTCGGTATGTTTACGGAAAATCTTCAGAAATATGACAATGGGGATCTCACCTATCAGATGTCGGAAGGAAACCTGGTAGAGTTGGAGCGGATTGACGATAAATTCCGGAACATGATTCACCAGATCCGCCGGTTGAAGATCACGCTGTATGAGCAGGAGCTGCAAAAACAGAAAATCGAGATGGACTACCTGAAAATCCAGATCCGTCCGCATTTTTATATGAACTGTCTGAACTTTATCTACAGCATGATCGACTTCGGTCAGTACGACCATGCAAAGTCGATGAGCCGTATTACGTCCGATTATCTTGCGTATATTTTCCGGAATACAAGCGAGATGGTGCCGGTAACGGCGGAGACGAACCACTGTGAAAATTACCTCAAAATTCTGCTGCTGCGCTATCCGGAAAAATTCACCTATTATTTTGAGGTTCATGAAGAGGTGGAAAACGCAGTAATCTTCCCGTTCCTGATTCAGGTGTTTGTAGAGAATGCGGCAAAACATGCCCTGACGCTGGAGAAGGTTCCGCTGATTTCCGTGACGGTTTACCCGGAGGACCGCGGAGACGAAAAGTATGTCAACATTTATATTTCGGACACCGGAAACGGCTTTCCGGAGGAGACGCTGCAAAGGCTGAGAGCAGGGGAAGATATTTCCGAGCATGGAAAGCATATCGGGATTGAAAACTGCCTGAAACGATTCCGCTATTATTATGGCGATTCCGGAGAGATTCATTTCGATAACAGTCCGCTCGGCGGAGCGATTGTAGATATCCATATTCCATACAGGACAGGGGGAGAAGAACATGAAACTATTGCTCGTGGATGATGAAGAGTACGTGATTGAAAGTATCAAAAGAAACCTCGATCTTACAGAGACCGGAGTGAGCGAGGTGTACACTGCGTTTTCCGTACAGCAGGCGAAAAACATCATGGGAATGGTGGACATTGATATCGTGATCAGCGATATCGTGATGCCGGGCGGAACGGGATTCGACTTTGTGGAGTGGGTCAGAAAAGAGGAGCTGAAGGTCCAGGTCATATTCCTGACAAGCTATGCGGAGTTTGACTATGCCAGAAGAGCGATTCAGCTGAACAGTGTCGATTATCTGCTAAAGCCCATCGATTTTGACAAGCTGAAGGAGGCCGTACAGCGTGCGGCGGAATCCGTTGCGAAAGAAAAGAAAATACAGGATCTCAGGCAGGAAAGCATCAAGTGGAACCAGAACAGAAAAATTCTGCAGCAAGATATTTGGAAAAATGTGCTGAAAGACGGCTTCTCCGAGGAAAAATTCTGCGAAACGGCAGCACAGCGTCAGCTGCCATACGGACCGGGACACTATTTCCGGCTGATTTGTCTGATGCCGGAAATAAAGAGCAATAAGCGGGAGATGTGGGATACCGCGACCATGGAGTTTGTGATCGAAAATGTGCTGTCGGAACTGTATGAGGAAACGGATATTGCGGTAGATACTGTTTTTTACCAGGAACCGGGCATCTACTGGATTGTTACACAGTCAAAGGAAAAAGCATTCCCGCAGGACGGTGAGCGGGATTGTGAAATTCTGCGGCAGTTTGTTGCGTGGATGAATGAAAAAATCTATCTGGAGCTGTGGTGCGGTGCCGGACAGTGGGAATCTGTACTGGGGATGCAAAAGCAGAGTCGGAATCTTCAGAAAATGCGGGAGGGAAGCCTTTCCGTGCGGAACGAGGTGCTGTTTCTGAACGAATTTCAGGCTCCGCAGACCAGCTACGAAAATAAGGAGCTGGATGTATGGAAAGCTCTGCTTTCGGAGGAAAAACCGGAGGAGCTGCTGGAGCGGCTGCAGAAATACCTTGACCGGACGGAGCGGGAAGGAATGATTACCAGGGAGCTTCTGGTAGCACTCCGTACCGATCTGACGCAGGTGGTGTATGCATGGCTTTCGGAACGGGAGATCAAGGCGTATGCACTGTTTGCAGATGCGGATATGGAAAACCTGCATCGGAATTCCCTTTATGGCAGAGAAGAGATGATGGAATATGCCGGGGTACTGGTTCGGAAAGCAGTTCAGTACAGACAGTACATCAACAAATCAGATTCGGTCACGAGTCAGGTATGCGCTTATATCGATGCACATTACCGGGAGGAGATTCACCGGGAGGAGCTTGGGGAGCTTGTCTTTTTGAATACGGATTATCTGTCCCGGATTTTTAAAAAAGAAAAGGGTATTTCGATCAGTAATTATATCATCCAAAAGCGAGTGGAGGAGGCAAAAAAGCTTCTGACACAGAGCACGCTGCCGATCAATACGGTGTCGCTGTATGTGGGATACAGCAATTTCTCGTACTTTACGAAGATGTTTAAGGACAATACGGGATACGCACCGCTGGAATACCGAAGAAGCTTTAGTGAAAAATAGCGGAAAGCCACCCTTCACATGTCCGGGAAATAACAGAGGATTTTATCACTTTCTTACGTACCGGAACAGCAGCAAACAGGTCGGAATAGTGAAAGAAAAAGGTCGGATCAGGGGATATTTTTTTCAGATCAGATGTGGTAAAATTTCAGTATAAGATTCAGAAAAAACGGAAAAATGATATTTTTCTGACATTTTAGGGGTTTCTGAAGAAGCAGATACAGCAAAAACGAGGTATGGAGGAGAAAAAATGACCGAGCAGAAATTAAAAGAGCTTCTGGCCGACATGATGCTGGAAGAAAAAGTGAACCAGATGAGCCAGGTGGTGGGTGCCTTCTTCAATAAAGATATGGACATCACAGCCATGGGACCGATGGCGGATAAAGGATTTACGCCGGAAAATGTAGCGCTTTCCGGTTCCATCCTGGGCAGCATGGGTGCAGAAACGTTAAAGAAAATCCAGAAGGATTTTGTGGAGCAGCACCCGCATCACATCCCGATGTTGTTCATGCTGGATATCATCAACGGCTTCAAGACCATTTTCCCGATTCCGCTGGGACAGGGCGCAACGTTTGAACCGGAGCTGTCCGAAAAGTGTGCGGCAGTTGCTGCAAAAGAGGCAGCCGTTTCCGGCCTTCACGTAACCTTCGCACCGATGACTGACCTGGTCCGCGATGCAAGATGGGGCCGTGTCATGGAGTCTACCGGTGAGGATCCGTATCTGAACGGTCTGTTCTGTGCCGGAATGGTGCGCGGATTCCAGGGAGACGATCTGAAGGAGCCGTACAAAATTGCTTCCTGCGTGAAACATTTTGCAGGCTATGGCGCTCCAACAGCGGGAAGAGACTACAACACCGTAGAGCTTTCCGAGCATACCTTCCGTGACTTCTATCTGCCATCCTACAAAGCCGGCATCGATGCAGGCGCAGCGATGGTAATGACTTCCTTCAACACGGTAAACGGTGTTCCGGCAACCGGAAACAAGAAACTGATGCGCGGCATCCTGCGTGACGAGATGGGATTTGACGGAGTTCTGATTTCCGACTGGGCGGCAATCGAGGAGATTATTTACCACGGCTACTGCGCAGACCGTGAGGAGGCAGCTGTCCGCTCCGCCGAGGCAGGCGTTGACATTGATATGATGACCGGCATTTACTGCGAAAACCTGTGCCGTCTTGTAAGAGAGGGCAAGATTTCCGAGGATCTGATCAATGAGTCCTGCATGCGTATTCTGGAACTGAAAAACAAACTGGGACTGTTTGAAAATCCATATAAAGATGCGGATGCCGAGAAAGAGAAAGCATACAACCTCTGCCCGGAGCACCGTGCACTGGCGAAAAAAGCAGCGGAAGAATCCTTCGTCCTGCTGAAAAACGACGGCGTACTGCCGCTCGACACTTCGAAAAAGATCGCATTTGTCGGCCCGTACACCAACAATCGTGAAATCAAGAGCAGCTGGTCCTTCACCGGCGACAGCAAGGACTGCGTGACGATTCAGGAAGCAGCCGAGAAAGTCTTCGACGCATCACGCACCACGTATGCAGAAGGATGCCCGGTTATCGGAAACGATGTGGAGCTGATCGGATTTACCGAGACGACACCGAAAAAATACAGTGAGGAAGAGCTTGCTGCCATGGAGCAGAGCGCACTACAGGCAGCAAAAGAGGCCGATCTCGTGGTAATGCCGATGGGTGAGCATTATCTGCAGAGCGGCGAGGCGACCAGCCGTGCCATGATCGATGTGCCGGAAATCCAGATGGAGCTGTTCCGCAAAGTGCTGGCCGTCAACCCGAATGTGGTTGTCGTTCTGTTCAACGGCCGCCCGCTGGATCTGCGGGAAATCAGCGCTAAAGCAAAAGCCATTCTCGAGGTATGGTTCCCGGGAACCGAGGGCGGAAGCGCTGTTGTGGATGTCCTGACCGGAAAGAAAAATCCGTCCGGCAAGCTGCCGATGAGCTTCCCGTACTGCGTGGGCCAGGCACCGGTCAGCTACAACGAGTATTCCACCGGAAGACCGAATCTGCCGGGCATGAAAGAGCGGTTCCGCTCCAAATATCTTGACATTCCGAATGCACGTACAATATCTACTTGAGCTATAGCTTTATCCATACTGCCTCGTGAACT